>Ga0307486_1000245_pt1 | contig 54108 bp, 44 predicted proteins | sample CBIW02metaG_FD_203663 | JGI IMG/M metagenome (GOLD analysis project Ga0307486, IMG submission 203663) | Sea-ice brine microbial communities from Beaufort Sea near Barrow, Alaska, United States - CBIW 0.2 | ecosystem: Environmental > Aquatic > Marine > Coastal | place: USA: Alaska | collected... | reverse complement strand
AGACCCTCGGCCTGTAGAGCGCTGACCAGGTTGCGGTTGACCTCAAGGAACTTGCCCGATGAGGTGGCGCGCGAGAAGATCTGCGAGAACTGCGGGTCGAAGCCGGGAGTGGTGCCGGCGACGAGGCCGATGGAAGCGGTGGGGGCGACGGCCATCAGCGTGGCGTTGCGGATGCCACCCTTGACCTTCTCGCGCAGCACGTCCCAGTCCAAGCGCATGGTGCGGTTGACGTCAATCTTGAGCCCGCGGTCCTGCTCGGTCGAGGCAATGGTGTCGAACGGCACCTTGCCCTGCGACCAGCCGGAGCCGGCGAAGTTGTTGTAGGCACCGCGCTCACGAGCCAAGTCTGCCGAGGCATCGATCGCGTGATACGAGACGAACTCCATGATCTCGTCGATCAGGTCGTACGACTTCTCTGACTCGTAGGCAAGGCCCAGTCGCTCGGTGACGTCGGTGAATCCCATGACGCCCAGGCCAATCGCGCGGTTCTCGCGGTTGGCGTGGTCGGACTCGGCAACTGCGGACAGCGTGATGTCCACGAGGTTGTCGAGCTGACGGACGGCGAGGCGCACGGACTTCTCCATACGGTCCCAGTCGATAGCTCCGTCGACGTAGTGCTGCGAAAGGTTCACCGAAGCGAGGTTGCAGACCGCGATGTTGTCGCGGTCCTGCGGCAGGCAGATCTCCGTGCACAGGTTCGACAGGTGAATGGTGCCGGTGTTGGTGTTGAGGGCACGGTTGTTGATCGTGTCCTTCCACGTGAGCCACGGGTGCGACGAGCCCTGCAGCATGAGCAGGATCGACTTGTACTGCTCGCGGGCACGCATCTTGGTGAATCGGTTCAACTTGCCGTTCTCGGCCATCGAGACCAGCTCGGCGTAGCGAGCGGAGAAGGCAGAGCCGGTGAGCTCGACCAGGTCGGGCGCCTCGGCGGGGTCGAACAGGTACCAGTCCTGGTCTGCGGCGACACGCTTCATGAACTCGTCCGAGATCCACACCGCTGTGTTGGCAGTGCGGGTACGGCGGTAGGGGTCACCGGAGTTCTGTCGCAGGTCAAGGAACTGCGCGAAGTCCATGTGCCAGTTCTCCATGTAGAAGCACAGCGCACCGAACTTCTTGCCACCGCGTGACACTGCGCGCAGCGTCGAGTCGATGGTGTGCATGAACGGGATGGGACCAGTCGAGGTGGTGTTGTTCGACTTGATGGGGGAACCCTCAGAGCGCAGCTTGGTCACGGACAAGCCGATTCCGCCGGTGCCCTTGGTGAGCCACATGACGTCGCCGACGGTCTTGGCGATGTGGTCCATGTCGTCTTCCATCTGCATCACGAAGCAGTTGGACAGCTGCGGGTAGGACGTACCGGCGTTGACCAGCGTCGAGCCAGCGGGGAGATAGTCGAGCTTCGAGATCTTGTCGTAGAACTTGAGTGCCATCTCGGTGGGGTTCTCTTCATTGAGCGAGAGACCCATGGAGACGCGCATCCAGAAGTACTGGGGCACCTCAAGCGACTTACCGTGGTGATCGGTGATCATGTAGCGGTTACGCATGGTGACCGTGCCGATGTACTTCAGCAGATCGTCACGCTCGTGATCGATTGCGGCGGCGAGCGCGTCGAGGTCGAAGAGGTCGGTGAGGCGGTCGTCGAGGAGGCCCTCTTCAACGGCGTCACGGATGTATCCCGGGAAGCGTGCCTGGTGCAGCAGCGCGAGCTCTAGCGCGGTGTCGAACCCGCCCAGCACGCGCTTGTAGATGACCTTGCGCAAGAGGCGTGCAGCGATGACGTCAAAGTCTGGGTCGTCCTTCACGTTCTGGACGGCGACACTGATGGCCGCTTCGTCCAGCTGCTCGGTGGTGATGCCATCGAACAGCGTGATGCCAAGCTCGGTCGCGATCTGGGTGGTCTTCGAGATCTGGTCCTCGAGGCCTTCCGCAGAGCGCTCGATCGCCTTATTAATGCGGTCAGCGTTGTAAGGCTCGCGGGTCCCGTCGCGCTTGGTGACGTGGATTCCCGGCTTAGTGGGTGCCGCGACTGCCGATGCGGCACCATCGACGCCGGTGTTTGCGGAGTTTTCGGTAATCGTCACAATGCTCCCCTGCAAGTGATTGAAACTGTGGCCACATGGCCATGGATTTGTTGTACGTAACACTTGGAGTCCGGACCCCGATTCGGTGCCTTCACGGCATCGGGAACCTGCTGAAGCGTTCCTAGAATATATCCCGAATAACTACGGTGCGCAACTAGATATAGGGGTGTTTTAGACATTCGCCCACTAGATGTTGTGGTCCTGTGTACAAACCTGTGGATACGCTGTGGACAACTCGGCGTGTCTTCCACAGGCAAGCAGAAACGCGGTGGAACACTATGAATCCGCAGAAAATTGGGCACGCTTCAAGCATGCCAATAGGGTCTGACATCTGAAGCTCACGCGCGCGTTTTGACGGCGCGACAGCACCTCGCGCACCGCCAACGAGGTCTCGAACGCGCGATGCCGCGCACGTGGGCGCGCAGAGTCAAGCTGAGGTGGCGGTGTTACACCAGGCCATAGAGGCGGTCGCCCGCGTCGCCAAGACCAGGCACGATGAATCCCTGCTCGTTAAGGCATTCGTCCACCTGCGCGACAACCACGGAGACATCTACGCGGTCGCCCATCGCGGAGCGCACTCGCTCAATACCTTCCGGGGCCGCGAGCAGGCAAACGCAAGTCACATCGGTGGCGCCGCGTTCCAGCACGTATTCGATGGCGGCAACGAGGGAGCCGCCGGTCGCCAGCATCGGGTCGATCAGGAATACCTGACGGCCGGTGAGGTCATCTGGAAGCCGGTTCGCGTACGTAATCGCCTCGAGCGTCTCTTCGTCGCGCTTGAGCCCCAAGAAGCCCACCTCGGCGCTCGGTAGCAGCCGCGTCATTCCGTCGAGCATGCCGAGCCCCGCGCGCAGGATCGGGACGATGAGGGGCGCCGGGGCCGCGATCTTGGTGCCGGTGGTGGACTGCAGCGGGGTCTCGACCACGCAGTCCTCGACGCGCACCTGGCGCGTCGCTTCGTACGCCAAAAGCGTCACCAACTCATCGACCAGAAGCCGGAAGGTCGGCGAGGGAGTGTTCTTGTCCCTCAGGACGGTGACTTTGTGGGCGATAAGCGGGTGATCCGCGACGTGAAGCTGCATAGGCCCAACCCTACTTCCAAACGGAGCCCTCGGGGGGTGGCCACCCCGGCATCGGGCGCGAAGAATACGCACCGGTACCCTGGCCTGATGAACGCGTTCCACGAGGCAGCCATGGGTGAGGCCCTCATGCTCGCGCGCGCCGCGCAAAATTTGGGCGAGGTTCCGGTCGGGGCGGTCGTGCTGGACGCGGAGGGCTCCGTGATTGGGCGCGGGTTCAATCAGCGGGCCATCCGCTCGGATCCCACCGCCCACGCCGAGGTGGTTGCGATGCGCGAAGCCGCAGAGATCACCGGCAACTGGCGCCTATCAGGCTGCACGCTCGTCGTTACGCTCGAACCGTGCGTGATGTGCGCCGGCGCGCTACTCGCCGCACGCATCCCGCGCCTCGTGATTGGCGCCTGGGACCCGAAGGCGGGAGCTACCGGCTCGCAGTGGGACCTGGTCCGCGACGGCCGCATCGGCGCCAAAGTAGAGGTCATCTCCGGCGTGCGCGCGGACGAGTCCGTCGCGCTGCTACGCGAGTTTTTCGAACAACGCCGGTAGGCCCAAGGCCCGCGGCCGATGCCACGGCCAGGTGGGCAGCATCGGGCCAGTTTGGTCGCTGTGCCAAAGTGCGGGTATTCTCGTGCGCGGTGCCGTGTCCGAGCGGCCGAAGGTGCAGCACTCGAAATGCTGTGTACGGCAAAACCGTACCGTGGGTTCAAATCCCACCGGCACCGCTGTACAGAGAGGCCCGTTTCCCTTGATTTACCAGGGGAAACGGGCCTCTTTCATTTTTGGACTGGACGACTGCCGCAACAAAACAGCAACGTTCTTTCCATATTTTCAGATTTGAACCTGCAACCTACGGACTACGCGAGCCAATAACCCTTCGGGGAGTTTTTCGACGGAGCCCGATAACGTATCGGTGTGAACGCATCGAACTGGATTAACTTAGGAATTCTCTTCCTCACGGCGGTGGGTGTCGCGGCGGCGTCATGGCAGGCGTTTCAAGCCAAGGCCTCAGCAAAGGGCGCGAAGTCCCATGAAACAGCAGCACTCGAAGCATCTAGAAAGAGCGCCGAGGCCAATGAGCGAGCCGCCGCTGCGCTGGAGGAAGCCAATGCGTTGCTGCGTGCTCAGACGACGAAGCCGCGCTGGCATGTGGTTCAGCTTGACAAGACGAAGTACCGGGTCGACAACCAAGGTCCGGGAGATGCGCTCGACGTAGAGCTTGCAGTCGCCGAGCACCCTGGTGTGCTCGTACTCACAGGGGAGAACCCTAGACCAGTGCTGGAACAAGGTCTTGCGATTTCCTTCATGAGACGCCGCGCATATGGCATGCCTACGGACCCAACATTGGTCATCATGTGGACCGACTCCGCGTCGGGAGAGCGCGACGTAGTGCGTGTCACGCTGTAGCGCTGTAGCGCTGTAGGCCCAACAGGCGCTACTGGCGTCCAGTCATGGCGCGGTCAGCTTCGAAACCGATGATCTCACCAGCGCGTCCCATCATGTGGTTCTTCCCGCAGCCCACAATGGCATCCCACACGGCCTCAATCGACGTTGCCATTCGTCCGTTGGTGGCGGCCAGGAGCGCCTCGAAAGAGGCGTTGTCGCCGAGATTCGCGAACGATTCGGCTTGCAATTTTGACACAGCCGGGTCCCCTTGCGCCGCCTTCTCTATGTCCGTCCACGCGACATCCGGCCCAACCCAGTCTTGTGGCGCGCTGGCAAGAATGTCCAAGTAGTAGAACCGCCCGGCGCGGCCATACGTATCGAGCGCACGCAGGATTTCAGGCACAACGCGATCCTCGGAAACCCCCTCTAGCAGCCCCTTCACGTATGCGCTTTTGCCCACCGCGCTTTCATTGAGGTGGGCCATGAGGGTTTCGTGCATTTCGAGCGTGCCGTGACCGTAGCTCCTCATCGTCTTCTTGTCCGGCCATGTATTGGAGAGTTCGAGTTCAATCGCTCCAAGGGAAAGTTTGTGGAGTTTCTCAAGGCCTATCGACAGCATGGTGAGAATCGGGTCCTGGGTTGTCTCAATAAACGCACCCTCGCGTATCACTTTGATGCCATACGAGATGAGATTCCTTGTCGAGACACATTCGCCTAGAAGGGCCGTCTCAAGTTTGAAGTCCAGGTTGTGTACGAGATTGCCCATATTGACCGGTCCCATCGATTTACCTTGCCCGCGCGTTTTGCGCAGTTCCGATACGACGACACAGTAGCGACGGCGACTGACCCCGCGCAGGGTCTAGCTCTACGCCCGGGTTCCAGGGGAGACGACGCGCCCGGGACAATTGGCGTCACACTAGAGCACTTTGACATTGCGCAGTTGGCGTCTATCCTGGCGGACTTTGAACCTTCAAATCCGGAGGTCGCAGGCTCGAATCCCGTCCCCGCCGGTACAGAAAGATCTCCTACCAGGGACTTTACCTTGGTAACGGATCCTTTTTCTTTGCCCGATGGGCCGCGCTGCTCTAAGGATTACTACAAGGCGACGAGGTTGAGAACTTCCTCTTGGCTTAGCCCCGGTTGCGGCCCGCACCGTCGAATACCGAGATGAAGAAGTCAGCGCGGCCCTCAAGCGCCAGATGCGCTGCGGAAACCCATTGCAATGGTTCGGCGTCTCGATCATTACGGTGGCCGAATAGTCGAATCAGACAAGAAGCCAGCGTCCGGCCTTGCCGCTTTGAGCGCGCCGTTCTACCTCCCGTTGTCAGATTCAGACAAACTGAGAACATGACTCCCGAAGCGACGAGGCTCAAGCCAATTAGATCGACCAACGGTTCGGGCCTTCCCTTCGAGGCTCAGCCCTGGAAGGCTGCGGATAACCTGCGCAACAACACGGACTCCGCCGAGTACAAGCACCTAGCCTTAGGGCTGATCTTCCTCAAGTACATTCCCGATGCTTCCGACGAGCGCCACGCCTACCTCTCGTCGCCGGAACAAACGGCAGAAGGCACCGAAGCGAGGTGCCTCGATATGGCGAGCATGCCAACTGCCGGGCGCGCGCCTCGCGAAGCGGTGATGCCTGCAGTCGGCTCCGGAGCAAAGCTCATGAACGGCGACACGCTCCTTGCCAGCATTGCTCCGTGCCTTGAAAGCACCAAGACCGCATATGCCGACTTTCTCGACGACGAGGAAGTGGACTGGGGGGCCGACAGAGTACGTCGTTATGAGGCTCAAGGAGCCGCTCCCCAGCCACTTTGCCTACTGCCGCGCCCGAACAGACGTGTTCAGGGATTTCACGATTCAAAGCACGGTGGGCTCGAGCGGGAGGCAAAGAGTGCCGGCAAGCGCACTCGATCGCTACCTTGTTGCGATACCAAATCCCGAGGTCGCACAGACCTTCGGCGATTGCGGCAGGGCAGAGTTCGAGCGCATACGTGCTGGTGTCAACGAGATCTTTAGCCTCGCCGCGATGCGCGATCCGCCTATCGCGTCGCTCCTTGGAAGCCCGACAAACACTCCGACATTAAGGTGGCAAACGCAATGGCGACTCTCAGCAGGATTGACTACTTCAAGCATGGCGGCGTACTAGGTGAATACAGGTGGCCGGTCGGGCTTTCCGATTTCGGACGCCTCAACTTGATTTTTGGCTGGAATGGTAGCGGCAAAACGTCGCTGAGCAGAATGCTTCGCAGTTTGGAACTGCGCGAGAACGCTACAAGCTTCGAAGCGAATCTGTCGTTCGGAAGTACCCGATTGGAGTCCGATAATTTTTCAGACTCCAAGTTACCCATCAGAGTTTTCAATCGCCACTTTGTTGACGAAGTCGTCACGGGATCGCAGGGAGCCGGTGCTCCGTACATTCTTGTTGTTGGGCCCAAGAATGCAAAGCGTCAAACAACGCTACAGACCTTACGCGATCGAAGAACGGATATCTCGGATGCGGATGACCGTGCCCAGGCACGCTCCAGGGCAGCCGCTGACGGTATGGACACATGGCTCGTGACGCGGGCGGCTCTCCTCAAGGAGTCCTCGAGGAAGCTCGGTGGGTCGAATCGGCTAGATAACTTGAACAAACGTTCGTATGCCAATGAATCGAAGAAATACATAGTCGGGCAACTGCCACCACAACTACAGCTGAGCGTAGCCCGTGAGTCTGAGCTGCGAAGCATCACAGGCGCGAAATTGACGGCTCGGGTCAACCCTCTCCCTACGTACCGCGCCCCCTCCATCACAAACGCAGAGACTCGAGTGGCAGCGCTTCTTCACCGGACAGCTCTCTCAACTGTTGTCCAGTTGCTAGCGGCCGACACCGAGCTCGAGATATGGGCGAAGGACGGCTTGTCAATCCACCGACGGCATGGCGCCACATCTTGCCTCTTCTGTGAAGCGAAGCTCTCGAACACCCGCCTTGCTGTTCTTGAAGCACACTTCAGTGAGGCTTACCAAGCCCTCGAACTCGACATCGACGCCGAGATCGAGACACTGAAATCGCAGACGAGCGTGACGTATGTGTCGGGCCTGCCGGGTGAGGGAGCGGTCTACTCGGACCTGCTCGCTGACTACAGGTCAGCCGAGGCGGCCCTCTTAGCCGAAGACGCCCGGATCAACGCCTCACTTAAGAAGCTCACTGCGCTACTTCGAGCCAAGAGACAAGCGATGAATACCGCACAGACACTTGGCACTGCTGTAGCAAACGCCGAGGGAGAAGACTCGGAAACTGCAGTTGAGGCAGATCCGCTTGCCAAGATGACAACGTGCTTGGCCTCCCACAACGAGCGCTGCGATAAGTTTGATGAAACGTCCGCGAGCGCCAAGGAGGAGCTTGCCGCCGCCTTCTTCTGCGAAGGACTGTCCGAGTTTGCCGCGCGCGAGTCAGATCTCGGCGAGCTAGAAGCCCAGGCGCGCGAGTGCGCCAAGGCGCTTAGGGGTCTCGACCTGGCCATTCAGGCCTTGGAGCAAGACTTGTCCGACCACCTCCGACCGGCTGCGGAGCTCAACAACGAGTTATGCGCCTATCTGGGTCATGCAAGCGTAGAGTTCATCGACGCTGGCACTGGATACAAGCTCAAAAACCGCGACGGAGATGCTGAATTCTTAAGCGATGGCGAGCGAACCGCGATCGCGCTGTTGTACTTCCTGAAGTGTCTTGAAGACGACTCGATCAAGGGATTGGAACCCATCGTGGTTCTCGATGACCCCATCTCCTCATTGGATGAGAACGCCATCTATAACGCGTTCGGGTTCATCAAACAGCGCACGCGAAAGGCGGGTCAACTGATCGTACTAACCCACAACTACGTGTTCTTTGGTCTCGTACGCAACTGGATGAGGCAGGAAAATCGTCGTGCTCAGAATGGGGACATCGCAAATTTCTACATGCTTGAGAGGGTTTCCGAGGACGGCGGGACCCGTACTGAGTTGCAAGAACTCGACCCCCTGCTTCGAGACCACGAGTCGGACTATCACTACTTGTTCTCATGTCTAGCGTTGGAAGCAGCATCGAAGGCGCCCAGGAACTACGCCGACTACTACGCATACCCAAATATGGCGAGGCGGCTGCTGGAGTCCTTTCTCTTCTTCAAGTTCCCCTCTGGCGGCGAGCTGAGTACGAAGGTAATGAGCCTAGATTATGACGACGCATCAAAAGAAACTGTGCTGAGATTCCTACACGGATACTCACATTCAGGCGGACGGCTCGATGGAGAGCAGGACATGTCGCTGCTCGCCGAAACGAGGGCCATTCTTCGCACGCTCTTCGACATGATGCGCGTCGAGGACGAGAAGCATTTCAAGCGAATGCGGAAGGCGACTGGAGCCCCTCAAATCCCAAAACCACGGCTTTCCCCGCAAAGGTGAAGAACACGGTGGAGCCGGGGTGACCCGCCTCACTGAGGCATTGGGGACTGTGGGCCGCCCCCTTGGTTAGGTCCGGACGGTGTGTGAGTCGTCGGCTTTCCAAAGGTGTGTGCAGATCTGAGCATAGTCGGCGGGGCTGAGGTAGCCCAGTGATGAGTGCCGGCGTGTGGTGTTGTATTCAGCCTTCCAGTCGCTGATCACAACGCGGGCGTGCAGCAACGAGTAGAAGCTGTTGATGTTCAAGCATTCGTCGCGCAGGCGGCTGTTGAACGACTCGACGTAGCCATTGTTCCAGGGGGTGCCTGGCGGGATATAGAACAGCCCGGTGCGGGTGCCCGCCCAGTCGGCCATGGCCTCGGAGATGAACTCGGGGCCGTTATCCGAGCGCAACACGGAGGGTGCGCCGCGGGCGGCTACAAGGTCGTCGAGGTGGGCGGTGAGGCGCTCTGCAGTGATGGAGCGTTCCACCAGGTTTCCCACGCATTCACGGGTGTGTTCATCGATGATGGAGCAGATCTTGATTGCTTTGCCTCTTTCGTCGACGTCGAATTGGAAGTCGACAGCCCAGACCACGTTTGGTGCGCACGCCGCAGGGGCCAGCACGGTGGAGATGCCGACTCGTTTGCGCCTGCGCCGCTGAGGCACGCGTAGCCCTTCCTCACGCCACAGTCGTCGGATCTTCTTATGATTCACGACCCAGCCCTCCGAACGGGCATCGTGGTAGGCGCGGCGGTAACCCCAACGAGGGTGCTCCTTCGCATAGTCACGCAACCACCGGCGCAACGCGGCGTCCGGGTCCGCGACGGTGTCACCGTTGAGCGCACGGCGGTAGGCGGATCGGCTCAGCCCGACCAGTCGACATGCCATCCGTTCACTCACCTGCAACTTGCTGATCAGGTGAGCGACGGCGGCACGTCTCCTGCTTAGGTCCTAGAAGTTTCCCTCTGCAAGCTCCTTGAGCGCGGCCTTCTCCAGCTCCGCTTCCGCGAGTAACCGTTTCAAGGTCCCGTTCTGTTTCTCGAGTTCCTTCAACCGCTTCGCGTCGTCCGCTTTCAGACCGCCGTATTGGTTGCGCCACCGGTAATACGTCTGCTCAGACACGCCGAGCTCGCGGCAAACACCAGCAAGATCTGCTCCGTCGGCAAGCATTTGGTCGGCTTGCCCGAGTTTACGAACGACTTGCTCCGGGGTGTGTCGTTTCCTGTTCTTCGTCATGATGTGATCATTCTCCCAGCCCGCCAACGCGGGTGTCAGGACAACTCTCACAACGCCCGGACCTAAATCACGGGGTCAGCCCAACTGCCCCTGCTTTCTGATGAGCTCCTCGCCGAAATGCAAAACATGCCTCGACGCAACCTCGCAGTAGAGCTGCTTGAAAGGCTGTTGCTGGACGAGATAAAGGTGCGGGGAAACCGCAATGTGGTGTTGGAGCGCCGGTTCTCGCAACCGTACGATCGACTCAGCAATGGTGATCCAGGAACTGATCGACTTGGCGCACGAACTGCGCGAAGCGGGGCACCGGGGCGAGGCGCTCAGTGTGGACTGGGGACGTTGAGCGAGTGCGCGGCAGGTGGCCTCTGGTCGATGGCGGACCCTGGATTTTGTAGGGCTTTTCGTTCGGCGGGCCTTAGGGCACTGCGGGGTAGTGCGTTGATTTTGTTGGCGATCACCTCCTAAGGGTGGCGGCAGGGCCGCCACGGGTTGGTTATAGAGAGATCTGAAAACAGATCCTCATAAACAACTAACTAAGGAGTCGATGAGATGGTTACCCAACCAGCATCAGAAAGAATCTGCACGAGAGAATTCATCAGTGCGCTAGCCACGCGCGCACGCGTGCCATACGACATAGCCCAGCGAACCTACGACGGTTTCGTGGGCGAAGTGCTAAGTCAGACCCGCCAGGGGAAAAGCGTCACCCTGACAAACTTTGGCACCTTCTCTCGCAAGATTCACGCTGGCCACCCAGTGAGGTTCGGGCGCGACGGGCAGCGACAGCAGGACTATGCCGTGCTGAAGTTCAGCGCAAAGCGCGCGGCCAGCATTGCCGTCGGTGACCAACTGGACTTGGCTCAGAAGAGGTCCCAGTAGCCCAAGGCTTTACGTGAAGCCCCTGACCACGTTCCGCGATGGGAAGACTCGCGCCGTGAGTCCTCATCGAGGGAACCACTTTGACCAATAAGGAAAGGTCCAACCATCATGGATGAAGACGAGATTGCAAACCTCCGCGAGCTCACGCTCTTGCTCGACCTGGCCTACCTGCATCATTTCAAAGGCGCAGGGGGCAGGGCGAAATACAGATCGGCCGAGGCTACGGTGCGGCTCGAGTTTGGCAATTTTTGGTACCGCAAGAAGAACCCCACTGAGCAACCGGCGGGCCCAGAAATCGAAAGCGTCGTCGTGTACTCGTCGGTCTTTTCAGCGGCAACCGTGAGCTACTTCGACACCCTCGAGGAGGCACTTGGTGTAGTTCACGGTTGGTACGACGATGCTAAGGCCGCCAACGCCGCGTGATGACGAGTGTCACGACCCCACTCGCGACCCCCTGCCTCCGTGGCAGGGGGTCGCTTTTTTTAACAGTGAGCAAGTTCATCTCCGCCGTTTTACTCGCGGGTTCAACAAGCAGTTGTTGGCGAATACTTGGGTATGGCAGCACGCCGGCCACTGGGGGTACGACGTGCTGCCGTTCGAATACTTGCTCAAGAACTAGGCTCCGGCGTTGACCCAGCCGAATAACGTTGCTGGACGATGATCGGGCTTCGCTAGTACCTGTGTGAACGGGTCAGTTGGCGGACAATGGCGGCGCGTTGTTGCTTCGCCATTGATCGCCTGCGCGTACGGCGGCCTCGATGAAGTCGGGGCTCGCACCTACGTCGTCGGTCAAGATCGACACAAGGTCCTCGGGGTCAGTTGCGATGCGATGGTCGCTGTCGGCCACACCTGTTACATAGTGGAACGCCATCTGTTCCACCGTGACGTAGGGGGCGTCCCTGTCGGCCTGTTGGACGAGCCATTTGTGGAACGCCGTGGTCACGGGCTGGGGCCGCTCACCAGACCACCTCTCGCCGATCGGCTCTCCAGATGCATAGCGTTCGAGCGCCCCCCGCAGGTGGACAAAGCCGGGTGGGCGGTGCTGAGTAGCCTTCGGAAGGTCCTTTCTGTGGTCAGTCATGATCCGGATATAGGCATCCTCACGCTCGTTGATGCCAATGTAGACATTCGGCCCTTGTGAGCTGGCCTCGACCATCGGCAGGTCGAGTGCCGCGGCGGCCCAGATCAGCCGCCCGTTGGAGACGTAGGACACCGTGGGCTCGAGGAAGCGCTCCGTCAACCCTTTAAGGGGGTAGCTGTTGATCTGTGACCTGGGGTCTGGAGTGAACATGCGCAGGGTTTCTACCGTGAGGGCTAGCGCGACAAAATCGTCGACGCGCGGGGTCAAAGGATCCGCAGAACGGAAGCCCGATTCACCCAGCCGAGCGCCGATCAAGGGATGCTCGTCGAGCACTCTAATTAGGTGGCGTGCACTGATGCGGTCACCAAGAATCCCTTGAGCGAGCGGGTGTTGCATCTGGCGCACTGCAGCGGTGTAATTCGAACCCGTGAATTTCGCCCATGCGCGGGCGTCCCGCTGAAGTCCGCGGGCTTTATCGTGGTTTTTTGAAGGCATCTCAATCTCTGTTTCCGGGCGTTGCATCCCACGTCTACAAGCCCTGTGAACAAAGAGAGACGTAAACAGGTCTTGACTACTGGATCGGCCACCGATGTCCTCTGCATCTGCGCCACGTGGGGGCACAGACTCGGAGAGAGGCGTTCCAGGCCGCCTTCTTCAATCGTGCCCGACGTGAGTGTCGTGTGTCAACGACCTTTAGCGATAATCGTGCCGGATGAGCCTTGCGCGCCGCCCACGCGCCACGCCGGTAAGCGCGTGAGAATTCCCCGTTAGTTGACCAGTTCAAGTCGGCCTCCTTGCGCCCCCGTTGCGATGAACGGTTAGTCAATGCCGGCAGGACGGTACCGCGTCATAATCCCGACTGTGCTTCTCTGAGATTGCACGGAGGCGTTGACCTGGGCCACCGACGAGAACGGACCAGAGGCCTTAGCTCCGTGTGCCGGGCTTCGCCCAGAATTGGGTCGCCCGCGGCGAGTTCGTTGATGCTGGAATCGTCGAACGAAAAGGGGCACAGCTTCGCCTTCTCGCGGACCTATGAAAGGGGAATCGAGGAGGCGGGCACCGTTGACTCCCCGTCATCGGTGCAGCAGCGGGTCCATTTCGGCATGAAAGGTTCTCGCCATAAGAGACTTACCCGCTGAAGGCGGACGCCGCCTTGAGGCGTTCGAGGCAGACGAATAGCTTGCGGGGCTTGAAGGGCTCGTCATTGACTCCGACTGGGTGCGAGGTGCTCCCAAGGACGGCCCCCAGTAGATACTCACGAAGGCCGTGGCCGCTAGCGAGGAGCGAATCGCTTCACTCCCAGCGGCCCGCGACCGTTCCCGTTGGTTACGGCCAAAAAGCCGTCGGCGGCGAGTTTGCTCAAAAGCTGAGTGTTTTCCGGAGACCGCTCGAATTTCGGCGATTCAGCGCTTGGATCAAGCAGTGCTGCGTAGTTCCCGCCTAGCGTTTCCAGAAGCTTCCGTAGGGTGTCGCTTTGTCCGGCAAACGTGGGCTGCCGGCAAGCAAGATCAATAACCAGTTCCGCCGATGCGCCCGCACGAGCAAGCTTCCAAACGTCTTCCAGATCCGTCGAATGGTTACTACTTTTCAGGTATTTGGCGAGCAGCGTCGCGTTCCTGTGCATGAACGGTTCCACCAACAGCTCCCCGATCATTTCCAGAACCAACGGCTTCACCTCCGCAGAAATTTGCTTGCTCCTGAGGAACGACTCCAGATCCTTCGGTGGGAGCAAGCGCGATAACTCGCCCACGCTCGGCTTGTGCGGTTGAGCAAGGACCCGCTCCCGGAGGGTCCACGAGGCCGAGGGTGGCAACTCGGCACGGAGCGCGGTCATGTCGACAGCCTCGTCATTGATTACTTCAAGAGCGACCTTGGGGTCGGCGGCGGTGACGGACAAGGCGCTTACCTGGCCGTCGACACCTAGCGCCTGAAGGATAAACGCGCTGATCACCTGGGGTGACAGAAGTTCAGCTCGGCCTCTGGAGCCTTCAACGACGGCATCCACCAGTTGTTGGAGATCTGCCGGTGACGGCTCGAAAGTTTCGCCCTCGGACACTGCCACAACAATTGCTTCCGTTAGCCCGCCTGCTGACTCGAATCGGGCCAGCAGGTTATCAAAGCTGAAGGCGGCGCGCCCCTCCCGCAACAATGCTTCCTGGACAAAAGGCTGCAAGCCTGAGATTTCGGCGACTATCGCTCCAGGAGCTGACGCACGCACGATGTCGCACAGCAACTCTTCGGCTTCGTCTTCTGGGTACTCCGTCGCGAGATCTTCCAATACTTTCTGCAAAACGCTAGCCTCTTGAGCACTCACGCCAGAGGCTTGGTTCGCACACAGGTCAATGTATTGATCGATGTTGCATAGCACTGCCTCGTATAGCGGCTTCTGCGTCACGATGTCATCCATTGCGACCCAGCCCTTTTTGCTCCCTGAGAGCTCCTTGAGGTTCTGCAAGTTGATCGCGAACATGTTGGCTTCGACTAACGCCCGGCGCGCTCCAGACCCGACTGGCCCCACATCGTCGACGCGGACTCCGAGTTCGGCAATGGCGCGCGCGCTCAGAATGGCAGCGTCGTCATTGCCCCGAAGCGACTCAAGTTCAGACTGGTGCGTGGCAGCGAATTGGTGCACGCCATCAAAGCTCTCAATATCCGCAGCGAGAAGTGTGATGTCGACATGGCTCAATGCTGCGTCGAACAGTTGCACCCGTAAAGACTCCGGGATCGCAAGATCTTCGACAACGAACGCGAGGACTCGGGGAGTCAGTTTCGCAAGAAACGCTAATAGTGGGGCTGCGGCTCGGCCTTCGAGCGCAGGGCCGTACCTCTCGAAGTAGCTATGGACGAACTGTTGATCTTCCTCGGTCCAATCCCGCAATTGCGCCGCGATGCGGTGCAGCTCGGCGGGCCGTTCTACGAGGACATAGTTCAGCACGTGAATGTTGACCATGCCGGCGCGTTCGAGGATTCCCGGACCTCGGTCTTCGAGAATGCGGCTTACTGCTTCGGTGTCGAGAGGATCGTTAGGGCGACGGCCAGGGCGTTCGAGAACCCTGGTCAAAAAGTCCTGGGCATTGACCGTGAGGTATTGAGTGTCGAAGGTGGCCGAGAGTAGTGCGAAATTCTGAGTAAGGTGATCACGTTCAATCAAGTCCGCGGCGAGACCCTCGCCCATAGTCGCGATGACGAGTTGAGCAAACGACTGACTGGTTTCGGGGGCAAGGGAACCATCGTCGTTCTTGGCTCCCGGCGATCTAAGTACGAACTTTGGGGCAGCCCAGAGTTTTGACCATGTCGACTGCTCCAAAAGGTCTCGATCGTTAATCAACGAGGCTCGTTCATCCTCAGTGATCGGCTGATGCTCAGCTTCCGCGAAGTCAAGTTTGACGCGGAAAGCTTTTTCGACTATTGCACGAGACGCCAGATTCGTACCGATATGCAGGTCCGTTGTCCCCGCGACAACGCCTCGCCAGAATCCGATCTTCTGCAGATCGGCTTTCGGATACGGCACCATACGCCCGTACCCATCGGGCGTCGGGCGTTGCAGAGCGACTCCCATGGCCTTCGCCTGACTCTGCACGTAGTTTCCAGCCTGACGAGCCTGCTCGATGAGAGCGCCGTCCGATCCGTAGCTGCTAAGTCTTTGGTTCACGCGCGCAAGTTCTTGGGCAACTAGATCGCGATAGAGGCCGAGAAGAGTGTGGAGGTTACCGTGACCGAGACGAATTTGCTCGAATCCTTCTACTTCGAAATTCTTGTACATGATCAGTGCTAGGAGGCGATCGGCCGTTAGTTCTTTAGGATGGCGTCCGGGCCGAATAAGTATCTCGCGATACATCGTGAACTCATTGCGAATGTTCCGGATCTGACGCTGGTCCGGAAAGGACTGAGCGACAAGACTCACGAGGCTGTCGCTAGGTAGATAGTCGCTGTTCCCCGAGCTCTTGAGGTTGTCAAACTCCAGCTTAAGAGCCCCACGAGCGTTCTGTTTCGTTACGAATGGCACCACTGGGACTATGAGGTCAAAGAACTTGGTGCGCGCGAAAGCATCGTGCTCGACCTTATCCGAGGTCTTCACTGTGCCGGCGAACAAGGAGTCGCGAATCGCGTAGACGAAGACGATTGGGCCCGTGTGGCTATGCTCAACGATGGCCGAGGTATCCAGGGCCGGCGGCGGTGTGGATGCATTCTCCCGCCCTTTTCGCGAACTGGGGGGTTGAAGCTGAGTCGCTCGGTTTAAAAGCGTGTTCAATGCACGCAAGTCCTCGAATATCTCGACGTTGTTGAAGCGGTCCATGTCTTCAATCACGACAATTCTCTTCCCCGATACCTGGAAGAAGTAGACGATCTCGTCAAGATAATCATCGAAGTAGCTGCCCGCATTATTATCAAGCGTCAGTTTCGCTGGTCCAGCGGAGAACGCGGACACGGTCCACTGGCCGTTGGTCAGTCGCAAGGCAACCAATACGATCAACGCTGCCCCCAAGAGGGTGAACGAATACGATTCGAGGTTCAAAGAGAGCGTCGGGTTCTGCCGCGAGAGAGCAATGGCGAGGTTGGCTATCCACTGAACTGCAACGGCGGCTGCACCTATGGATAGGGCAGCAGTGAACGCGCGGCGCCACGAGAATTTTGTGACACGCCGAAAGCGGGAGGACGGGGCCTCTGCCGGATCGAGCACGTACAGAAACTGTTTGACAATCTCCTTCTCGAGCTCGTTCACTGAAGGCCCATCTGGTCCCTTCCCGGAAGACCGGATCGTCGCCATTGACACGTCTGCGATTTGGTCCCCGTATCGCTCACGTAGCCCATCTAGAATGCTGCTCTTCCCCGAACCGTAGGGACCCGCCACTGCAACGTTCCTGGCGCCGGTGATCTCGATCCCCTCTACGAGTGCCCTCACATACGGCCCGTGCGTCTGCGGGTCATAGTGCGGCGCGAGATCGCCGAGCCGAGTCCAGTCGGAAGTCGCCTCGGGCTGGTCAGTTGACCAGTTTGCTGCATTCACGTTCGACCCCCTGGGTATCGTGTGCTCCCATTCTGCCTGCGACTTGGCCAAGACAGACTCGCGAAACCGAGCGAGTCGTCTTCCGTCGAATGGATGGGCGCTCGATTATGACTGTAGCGAGCCGAGGCTACCGCTCTGGCCATCGATTGGTTCGCTTGCGAGTCCGCAGAGCGCCACGAGTTCTCGGGCTTTCAGTATTGGCGTTCGGGGCATCATGAAGGAGCTCGAGGCCAAGCGGGCCGTCACCTTCAGACTGGAAGCCAAGGCCACCCGACCGTCCCGCTACCAGCCTCGGTATTTGTCCGCGACCCAGGTGCCGGACTTAAAGACCGCCCAGCCGACTGCGCTGGCGAGGGTTAGCCCGCCAAGCCCGATAGACAGTTTGGTCCACCAAAGGTCGGCGGACTCAAATGATGCCCAGATCCATCCGAAGATCGGACCCACGCCCAACATTGCGCCAGCACCCCACATTCCGAGGGCAACCGTGAGAGTCGCCAGGCAGAACGGAAGTAGCGCCAATGCGACGTTTCCAACGCCTCCCCAGGTGAGTGCCTGACGTAGGGCTTCGAGCTTGCGTTCAGATGACTGCGAGGCGGCTACTGCTTCAGCGAGCTGCTCGAGTGCTCTCGACGCTTGAACCTCACCGACGGAAGCCATGCGTACTTCCTGAGCTCGTAGCGCGGCCTCCACGCGCTTGTCGTATTCAGTGAGAGTGCGGTCGGCAACCGCGGCCGCGACCTTGTCCGCGTCGACTCTTAATTGAGCCTTCTCGTGAACTTCTCTTGCGAGCTCGCTAGAGGTCGAACTCAGCGTGTTCATCGTCCGCTCGAGGCGTTGCATCATCGAGTAGGACCCGAGGTCGCTTCGGCTGACTGTCGTCCCGTCGGGAAGCTTTATCGCCGCGCTCTGACTTAGTTGTTGCGCCACGCTCGCGAGCGTTTTCTCGATCTCGCTCAGCCTGTTCCTTGTCGCGTCGTCGAGCGTTGCTCTCGAGAGCTGCTCGAGCTGCTGCGAGGTGAATAGCTGTGCTGGGCTGTTGGTCTGAGACTCGTCCATGACTCTCACGTAGTCGGTCAGGATCACGACTGATTTCGTTAGCTTGGTGAGTTGATGTTCGACGCCTTCGAGCCTCGACATCAACGGTGCCGGTGTCTCCAAAGTCGATCGTTTTTGCTCCTGTAGTTCGCCCAATATTCCCATGCTTCGTCTCCTTGTTTTCGTAGTGGTACTCGAATACCGGCTGCACCTCGTCTGCCGTGAACTCGGGGGTGAGGCTTGAGGCCTTGCGGCGTCCGAGCTTGTTGTTGTCAGTTCGGCGCATCTTGTAGGTCCAGCCGTCGCGGTGCGTTTCGGTGAGGGTCACGTCGCGCTCAGCCAAAATCCCGGTGAACGCTTCGAGGTCAACAGCTCGGGGATCGCGAAGTGACGCGGCGACGTGGTCTCCAAGAGTTCGTTCGAACCCGCCGACGGGGAATTCCTCCCGGCGTAAGGACCAGTCGGGCTTTTGTCGATCTGGCGATGGAAGCACCTCGCAACCCTCGTCGCGCATGAGTTCGTCATTGACCTGCCGTAGGCCTCGCACCCAAGAGGTATTGCGCTGAATTGACTTGCCCGTGAGCTTGTCGTGGTTCGCGCAATAGATGTGATTGTGCAAGTGGCCGCCGGCTGAGTCGACGTGCGTTACTACCAAGTAGTCGGCGGTGTGCATCCGCTCTGCCAACTTCACGCCGAGCTCGTTCACTCGCTGAACGTCACGCTGGCTGTGGACGTCGAACTCATATGGTGAGAAGTTCTGCGTGTATGAGTACGCCTCGACCCGGCGAGCGTGTGCCTTCGTGTTTGCTCGGGCGATCGAGACGAAGTCGTCTGGATTGCCTATGGTGCTCGACAGCGCTGCAGCACGTGTTGTGCCCTGTACTTGGTGCTCCTGGCGCCGGACGGGATCATTGCCGTAGAGCGCGTAGCTGACGGACCCGGCTACGTCCCGCGACGGGACCACGTTGACGGTACTCATAGCGACGTCCCGTCTCCGAGCCGTGCACGGACAGCGTCCACGGCCGCCAAAACCTCACGCAGTAGTACTGCGTCAGGCTCCGGTGCGCCGTCGCGGTTGTGCGAACGCACCACTTGGTTGAGGTTCACTCCGACGCGACGCAATTGATCGACGGCCTGAGCGAAATCGGGTGCAGGCGCCGACGCCGCTACTGCGGACATCGACTCGACGTGGACGCGTCGCCCATCGAGTGCGTCAAGAACCACCGCACGAACCCACGCACTGGGCTTGACGCCCAGTGCGCGAGTCCGACGGATGACCGCGCGGCGCTCATCCACCGCGAACCGCACGTCAATACGTGCAGTTCGCGGGGCTGCCTCACGCGTGAGGCACGGAACATCCGCATGCGGATGTAGGCCAGCAGGGTAATTGTCGGACAACGCGCTAACGCGCTCGTCCTCCATGTACCGCTGGCCCACGTCCTCGGTCGCTTCGCTCCCTGCGGGCGAGGGGGGCAAAAAATCTTCCCCGCAGATGCGCGTTGAATGGAGTACTTGCTTCACCGGACACCCCCTTCCGACCGTTGGTCTTCAGGGTCTTGATCGCTCGCCGGTTGAGACCGGGCGTTGGTTATCGAAAGCGCGCCATCCGATGGCGAATCGGCGACGACCGAAGCCTCCGCCAACTTCCGCACATATGCGACAACTCTTACGCTCTCCAACACGCCGCTCAACCAAGTAACTTCCTCCGGCGTCAGAGCTCCGTGTTCCGAAGCCAGGCGAACGCCCATGGCTTGTGCTGCGGCCCTTGTTTTGGAGCGGACTGCCTGTCGCTCGGCGGCCTTCTGCTTTTTGATCTTGTCGCGCAGTGCTTGCTGTTGCGCAAGGAGCGCTTCGAGGTTCTTTCCCATCATCAGTCTCCGTTTCAGCGGTTGCAGGATCCGTAGTGGCCCTGGTGGCACCACTCAGGACTGCAGGTCGTCTTGGCGTGCCACTCGTGTTCTGTGCACGCAGGACCATTCGTCGGGCTCGAGTCAGGGGAGAGCTCTTCGCCGTCGAGAGGCTTGAACTCATCCCCGATCGCGAAGGGCTTCACGAACATGTAAAGGGTTGCTCCGCGGTCGCCGTGCGACGTTTCGACGCATCCATTGAGCTCGAGCACCTTGAGCGCTTCGATCAGCGTCGCCTTCTTCCCGGTGACGACGTTAGTGATCGCATTGGTCGAGAACTCCGTAGTGGGCTGAGCCTCCAGAAACTTGGAGATCGCTTCCATGTGTATCGTGGGCCCCCACGCCTCGGCACCGGGAATGAGCTTGATCTCGCACCCGGCCCCACCCATTCGGTCAGGCACTGGGTGGACGACAAGCCGCGCGATGACTGAGCCCTTCAGATGCACCCCGCTTCGGTCTTTGCCCACCCGGATCTCGGCTTGGCCGGCTTGCCCTTGTTTGAAGGTTTTGTTGTTGGCCATGCTCTGTGTGAGTTGCACTCCAGTGATAATGGCGCGCTTACGTTGCGATCCGATCGGGGTGAGTGCCTTGACGTCTGTCTTGGGCATGTGGTCGAGGAGTAAGACGGCCGGCCCCTTCTTGGCTACCCATTGCACGGTCTGCTTCGCCCATGAGGTCACCGCTTCATCACTGTTCGGGTCGCAGTTCTCATTGGCCATTGCCTCGCCGGTGCTGTCGATGACAACGATGGAAGGCTTGATCACATCGAGGGCACGGTCGAATAGGTCGCGGCCGGGACCCGCCATCGTCTCTTCGGGCTGAAGGTAGAGGAACCCCGCCGCGACTATCTTGGGATCTGTTCCCATGGCAATCAGTCGCGTGACGAGCCCAGCTTCGTCGTCCTCGAAGTCGACGAACACTGCAGTGTTGCCGGCTTCGAGCTCCGTCGCCACGAGGTACAGGGCCGTCCACGATTTGCCGGCTCCTGACTCGCCCGCACAGCCGTTGATACGCGCGGGGTAGAGCACGTAGGAGCCGTCTGCCATCCGGCCTACCGTCGGTTTCGGATAGGTCACCTCTCCCGCCATGACCTTGTCGACTGTGCCGCCTGTACCTCTTGGCACCCAGGTCGAGCCGGGCGTCTTAATGTCTGGTGGAGCCGTGCGGTCGTCGAATATACTGTTAGTTGTCATTGCAGTGCTCCCTTTCGGAGTCGTTGTGAGGAGCCCCGGCGTAGTCGCGCCGGGGCTTCCTTCGTTTTGGGGTTGTTTAGGTAGATCAAGGTCGCTGGCGTGCGTTCCTCGGATCAGGGCAGGAGCGTCCGGACAAATCTGCGCGCTCCGCGCGGGCTAGCCCTCAAGGGCATTGGACGGCCCAATGGGCGCGTGGGATTGGGTATCGCTTGTGACCGTTGGCTCTCGAATGGTCCGGGGACCGTGCCTCATAGCCAAAGGGGGGCCTGTCGTCGCGTGTGCCGCTGTTTAGCAGGGAAAACGCCGCTGTTCCCGTAGCAAAACCGTGTTGCCCACCGCGACCTGTTCCTGGTTCCCCCCCTCTATAGGGGGAACCAGAGGAACTTGTCGCTGCAACGAGGGCAGGGGATCGCCGGGTTTCCGGCGCCCTTCGGGGGATAAAGACCCGTTTGGCTGAACGAAGTGAGCGAAGCGAACGTCCAAAGGTAAGAACTGACCCGCGCGAAGCGCGTGTGCTTGCTGGGTAGTGGGTCGCGGTCGTTTCGCTCATTTTGACTCCTCCTCGAGATGAGCTCGGAAGGCGAGGGCGTAGGCGTCCCAACCCAAGGGTGGAGTAGGGACCCAAACTGGAGCCGGTGCGCCAACATTCAGGATCGCCAAATAGGTCAACCCCTGATCGTCCGTACAGCTAAGCCTGAGGGACGATTCTGCGGAACTGATTGGTTGGGCCTCGCCGTGACCGCGCTGGACACAACTCCACACCGCGATACGGGCTGTCACTCCCGCAATGGTCACAGGCGCATCCAACTGAAGAGCGACCGTGTTCTGGACTTCCGTGACCGTGGAAGCGGCGGCGGCATTAGTTGCTTGCGGCGGTGCGAAGGGGGACGGCGTGGCCAAGTGCACCGGTGGCGTGGGGAGCCAGTCAGGTAGCGGGTCAGGGAGGTGTCCGTCGGTCTCGACCTGTACCCCCTGGCACTCCGAGTCAACCGGATGCCGGAGTAAGAACGCAGACCAGGTTCTGGGACCCAACCGGCGGTCGTCGCGGTCTTCGTGAATCAGCGCCCACCGGACGTGTGTGCCCGTGAGGCCGTTAAAGGTAGCGGGCTTCGCGAGTTCGAAAGTGATGCTGTAAGTGTTCTGTCCTTGGATGGTCACCGAGCCACCTCCTCAAACGTGGAGGTGCGCTCTTGGGCAAGTAGCCACTCGTCGACCGCTTCGGGACGATAGCGCGGGCTGCGCCCGACTCGGATGAACGCGGGACCGAACCCAACCGTGCGCCACTGCGCGAGTGTCGCCAGCTTGACGTCCAGCCGGGAAGCAAGGGTATCGGGGGTGATTAGTGAGTCGAGTAGCGGGGTACTCGTGATGCTGGGTGCAGACATTTGTGTCTCCAGAAACAGGCGCGCAAAAGCGCGATAGTTCTGGTGAGCACACCTTGCAGGAAGCGATCTATGTCACGCCGCGGTGCCGCCAGTGGAGTCTTGCCGCGACCTTTCCCAATCGCCGACGCCTACTCCGCCCGTTTCGTTTTGGCCCTGCCTGGCGCTTCCGGAGGACCGGTAGCGCTTCTGTGCGGGGCGGGCACCCCTGGGTATTTATTTTCTTAAGGGAACTACAAGCCCCCAACTGCGGTATTCGTCATTTTTCAAACGCGATAAAAATTGAAGAACGCGTTCGAGCATAGCGTCGATGTCAAGCCACGTCAACCAGTTATGATCGCTTGACGGCGATTTGGCAGAAGAGGTTACAGATGGCAGGCAGCGCACATCAATACACCTTGACGAGCGGCGAAACGCGGTGGAAGGCCGTCTACCGGCGGCCTGACAACACTCAGACGTCGAAGAGCGGCTTTCGCCGCAAACGAGATGCGCTGGAATTCCTGGCTACGGTTACCGTCTCGAAGGCCTCCGGCACGTACGTCTCGCCTCACGATGCAAAGGCCCTTGTCTCAGCGCTCGGCGCCGACTGGCTCGTGGGGCACGCGGCCTCCGTGAAGCCGTCGACGCTACACAGCGATGAATCAGCTTGGCGCATCCACGTCCTCCCAAAGTGGGGAGACAGGCCTGTTGGCTCAATCCGCCATAGCGAAGTCGTCGCGTGGGCGGCGGGGCTGGCCGGCAACCGGAGCGCGACAACCGTGCGTAGGGCTCACGGGATACTCGCAGCCATTCTCGACAACGCAGTCCGAGACCGCCGCATCCCGTCCAATCCTGCTCGCGACATCAAGCTTCCGCGGAGGACTCAGTCGTCTCGCGGGTACCTCACACACCAACAGGTCGAGTATCTAGCCTTCGCAGCCAAGTACGCAGGGCTGGTGAGGTTCCTCGCCCTGACAGGGCTGCGGTGGGGCGAAGCCACTGGCTTGAGGGTCAAGCATCTCGACATGGCGCGTCGACGCGCAAGCATCGAAGAGAACGCCGTATGGGTCAATGGGAAGGTCGAGGTTGGTACTCCGAAATCTCATGAACGGCGCACCGTGGTGTGGCCCGAAGTCCTAGACGACGACCTCAAGGCAGCAATAGCCGGCAAACGTCGCGACAGCCTCGTATGGGGTATCACTGGCCTGGAGTACTTGCAGCCGTCCCACAGCGAACACGGATGGTTTGCCAGCGCCGTGAGGTCCGCTCAAGCCAAGGACGACTCTTTCCCATACATCACGCCGCACGATCTCCGCCATACGGCGGCCTCGCTCGCCATCAGCGCAGGAGCCAACGTCAAAGCCGTCCAACGGATGCTCGGTCATCGCTCAGCCGCGATGACGCTCGACAAGTACGCCGATCTATTCGAGGACGACCTCGACGATGTGGCCCAAGCGCTGTCTGCGGCACACCTGCGAGCCACGCCTTCGCAGCGGCAGAACAGCAACAGATCCGCAACAGAATTGCCATAGGCTCGCCTATTCGGTTAGATGCAGTTCAACGTTAACCCCTGATAAATCAGCGTAAAGGGCAATCCTGAATATCGCCCTAGTGTGGGCGATATGGGTTCAAATCCCACCGGCACCGCCACAAAGAAGCCCGGTCCAGACTCATGAGAGTCGGGGCCGGGTTCTTTGCGTTACTTCCCCACCGACGCGGCAACCTTCGGGACTATTCGTCGCGTCAGCACTGTTGTCGACTACGTCACCCTTCCCCAACAACAGGAGCACAGCATGGGCGTAAGCGCGCAGCGCGACCGACGTGCCGAGTGGTCCCATGGGACCCGGCGAGCGGTGCTGAGCCTCGCCGTGTTCGAGCCCTACTCCGGCCCGCGGTGGCCGCTCGGGATCCAGGCCGGCCTAGCGATGGGAGTTCCCGTCGCCATCGGCGCCTTAGTAGGCGAGCTGGGCCCCGGGCTACTCGCGGCCACCGGCGGCTTCACCGCTTTGCACGTGACTAACCTCAACACCCGGGAACGCGTCCGCGCACTCCCCCTGGTAGGCCTCTTTCTTTTCGCTACCGTGGTGCTCGCGTCGATGCTCGCCCCCTACCCGGCGCTCGCCTCGGTGGGGCTGGTAGTCGTCACGATCATCGGCGCAGTGCTGTCTTTTGGCTACCGAATGGGCGCCCCCGGGCCGATGTTCGTGACCTTGGCGTACGGACTCGCCAACCACGTCACCGAGGTGGTCGACGGTGAACGACTCGTGGAACCCGCGTCACTCATTGGCGCAGTGGCCGCCGGGATCCTTTTGGCACTGGTCATCACCGCGTTCCCGCTCGCGCGAGCCGCCAACCGGCGCCTCGGAGTGCGGCGGTTGCAAGACGTTCTGCCTAGATTCAATCTAGGGCGCGAGGGGCGCGAGCTCCTCTTGCGGGTAGTAGCAGTGGCCGTGTTGGGCACGCTCATCAGCGTCACCCTGGTGGACCCCGAGCGCGCGTACTGGACCGTGGGCGCCGGTGTCGCTGTGATCGGAGCACGGGCCGGTCGCGGTGATGCAGCGAGGCGCGGACTGCACCGCATCGTGGGCACGTGCGTGGGCGCTGGCGTCTATCTGTTCTTGGGCGCCTTGAACCTGATGCCGCTCGAGCTCGCCCTCGTGCTGGGCGCACTGCAGTTTGTCATTCAACTAGTGGTGGTCCGCCACTACGCTCTCGCGTTGATGTTCATCACGCCCATGGTGCTCCTGCTGACCGGCGCCGCGACTGGCGCCGGCGGTTCCATGGGGACGCTGTCTGAGCGCGTGATCGACACCGCCATTGGGGCGGTCTTGGGAACGGTGAGCGGGCTCGTGCACCGGCGCGTGAAAGAGTCGGCGCCCGATGCGAATTCGGCACCCACCGTCGCGACCCAGTAGGGCGCGCAGCCATACTGCGCGTCGCACTCGCTCACCGACGGCGAGCGCGCCCGTCGCTCTTGCCAGCGCTACTCGTCAGCTGACGCGTCTGCGCTAGCAGACGCGCTGGGGCTGGGGCTGGGGGTCGCACTGGCCAGCGGGTTATCCGGGATGGTGCGAGGAGCAGGCTCGGCCACCACTAGATCGAGCGGAACGCACTGCTGCGGCCGCACCAGCGGAGTCTCGGGGTCAAGCGCAGGGGCATCCTGGGCACGCAGGCTTTCACCTTGAACGTAGTCAGACCCAAGCACCAAGTCCAGGACTGCACTATCGCGGGTATCCAGAACCAACTCAAAGTCGGTGAAGTAAGTGGACAGCGTGTAGGCAGACAGTAGGCCCTTTTCGCCGTAGATGATGCGGGTGGTCCCTGAGTAGTCCTGCGACCAGTTGGCGGCACCGACCGTGACGAACCCGCGGCCTTCCAGGTCATCGGCTGTCGTGCCCGCAAGACCACCGCGCTCGGTGCCGTTAAACACCCGCAGGGCGACCTCCGTGGGCGCGAGGGGCAACGCGTCCGTCGGCGGGCAGGGGATGTTGACCTCGGTCTCGAACACGCTCGGAGGCGTCACGAAAGGTTCAGAGAAGGGGCCGCTGACATCGCCCTTATATACGCCGGCGAAGAAGATTCCTATCAGGGCGATTCCCGCGACCAGCACGCCGAACAGGAGAACTTGGCGCTCACGACGGTGGCGGCGCACGCGCACGCGCTGGCGGTTGGGAGATTCCGGCGGCGTCTGAGTCACGGGCACCACTCTAATGGAGACGCCGTTTGTTCATGAACGATGAACCGCGGGTCTCGTAAAGTCATCCCGCACCGCAAACCCCACCGCTAAACGAAAGATGGACCCCAGCGAAAACGCTGAGGTCCATCTCTTGCTGGCGGAGGATAGGGGATTCGAACCCCTGAGGGCTTGCACCCAACACGCTTTCCAAGCGTGCGCCATAGGCCACTAGGCGAATCCTCCAGGCTCATGAATGCTACCCGAGCAACGGCGTTTCACCGAATCCCGCCATTCTGGTTAAACTTGAGGCCGGCCCCTCACGTGGCGCCATCTCGCTTAACTCCCCCAGGGCAGGAATGCAGCAAGGGTAGGTGGGCTCTGGCGGGTGCGTGGGGGGTCTTTTCTTGTCCACGGGCATTTCCAGGGCCGATGCGTGTGTCTCAGTGCGGCACTAGAGTCGTCACTGTGACTGCTGCCTTGTACCGCCGATACCGCCCCGACACCTTTGCCGATGTTGTGGGGCAAGAACACGTCACCACGCCGCTCATGCAGGCGTTGCGTTCCGACAAGGTCAACCACGCCTACCTTTTTTCTGGCCCCCGCGGTTGCGGCAAGACCACCTCCGCGCGCATCCTCGCGCGGTGCCTCAACTGTGCCGCAGGCCCCACCGACACCCCGTGCGGCGTCTGCGACTCGTGTACCGAGCTCGCTCGCGGCGGCGCCGGTTCCATTGACGTAGTAGAGATTGACGCTGCGTCTCACAACGGTGTTGACGATGCTCGCGAACTTCGCGAGCGCGCGGCCTTCGCCCCCGCACGCGATCGCTACAAAATCTTCATCCTCGATGAGGCCCACATGGTCACCACGCAGGGCTTCAACGCCCTGCTGAAGCTGGTCGAGGAGCCGCCGCCCCACGTGAGGTTCATCTTCGCGACCACGGAGCCGGAGAAGGTCATCGGCACCATCCGGTCCCGTACGCACCACTACCCGTTCCGCCTGGTACCGCCCGAGGTCCTCACTGGCTACCTGCAGACGCTGTGCGAGGCCGAGGGCGTCGCAGTCGCCGCGGGAGTGCTCCCGCTCGTGGTTCGCGCCGGCGGTGGCTCAGTCCGCGACTCATTGTCCGTGCTCGACCAGCTCATGGCTGGTTCGGGCATCGAGGGCGTCACGTACGACCGCGCGATTTCGCTGCTGGGATTCACGGACGCGACCCTTCTTGACGATGCGGTCGACGCGATCGCTGCCTCTGACGGCGCCTCCCTCTTCGAGGTAGTCGGCAGGGTGATCGGCATCGGCCACGAGCCTCGCAGGTTCGTCGAGGACCTCCTGGAACGCCTGCGTGACCTGCTGGTGATCAGCGCCTCGGGCGAAGCCGGGGCTAAGGCCCTTGGACAAGTACCCGAGGACCAGCTGGAGCGGATGAAGGACCAGGCGCGCCGGCTGGGCCTCTCGCGGGCCTCACGCGCCGCTGACCTCATCAATGACGCGTTGACGCGCATGGTGGGCGCTACCTCGCCCCGCCTCCACCTGGAACTGCTCTGCGCACGCCTGATCGCCGCCGATGGCGCGGGAGCCCCCGGCACCGCGAGCGCCGTGCCGGCCTCACAGGTCGCGCCCGCGTCACAGGCCGTATCCGCGTCACAGGCCTCTGCACGGCCCGCGGCTGCACCTCCAGTGGCGTCGCCGCCTGCCGCTGCACCCGCACCCGCACCTGCACCTGCACCCGCACCGAAGGTGGAGCCGCAGTCCGCACCAGAACCGGCCCAGAACGTGCGCGCCACTCCAGCAGCGCAACCTTCTTCAGCCCCGTCTGCCGCATCAGCCCCTTCATCCGCACCGGCCGCAGAGTCCCCCGCCGCCTCAGGCGACACTGCAGGCGGACCTGAGGATGCAGAACTCATCAGGCGTCGATGGGACGAGGTACTCGGCACGCTCGAGCGCCGTCGCGTCACGTGGGTGCTGGTGAAGCAGAGCGCTCAGGTCGCGGGCATCGAAAACGGCGTGCTGAAGCTCGCGTTCGACGGCGCGCCCCTCGCGGCTCGCTTTGCTACCGGAAACCACGCAGAGAACGTGGCACTCGCCGTGCGCGAGACGCTGGGCCTCCACGTCCGCGTCGAGGGCGTAGCGGGCCCCGCCGGCTCATTCGTCCCCGCACCAAGCGCCCGACCGGTGGCCACCGCGCCCGTCGAGCCCGCACCGTCCGCCTCCGCTCAGGCACCATGGTCCGCCCCGGCGGATCAGGCGCCACCCACCGAGGCCATCCCCACCAATCCGGCCACGTCCGCGATCCCTCAGCCGCCAGCATCGGCGACTCCCCCGTGGGACGACGTTCCTCCCGTGGACGAAGAGCCACCGAGCCACGAGGGGCCCGCTCCCAGCCAATCCGCTCGCGCCTCGGCCAGTAGCGCGGCGAAGGCCGCATCCTCTGCTGCTGCGGCAACCACCGCGAAATCCCCCGCGTCCAGTTCCGACTCCACGCCCGCAGCGCGTCCTGCCTCACGCAACGGCGCCGCAAGCAGCGCCTCCCCCGGTAAGTCGGCCTCGGGCACCGCGGCTCCGTGGGACGACGAAGAGATCAGCGACGACGACGACGCCGCACCCGACGCGGGGCTGAGCGGCGCAGACATGGTCGCCAAGATGCTCGGCGGCAAGGTCATCAAGGAGTAGTCCGCACCGCCGCGTAAGCGGCCAAGCGCGCCTGGCAATCAGCATCGGCGCGCGCGCTTACGCTTATCACCATGTACGACGGCGCAATTCAGGACCTCATCGACGAACTCGGCCACCTGCCCGGGATCGGCCCCAAGAGCGCCCAGCGCATCGCGTTTCACGTGCTCGCCGCGGATCCCGCAGACGTGACCCGCCTCGCGGACTCGCTGCGCACCGTCAAAGAAAAGGTTCGCTTCTGCGAAACGTGCGGCAACGTGGCGGAGTCTCAGCAGTGCCGCATCTGTGCGGACCCCCGCCGCTCGGACAACGTGCTGTGCGTGGTCGAGGAGCCCAAGGATGTGATGGCAGTCGAGCGCACCCGCGAGTACCGCGGCCGCTACCACGTGCTGGGCGGGGCCATTGATCCCATGAACGGTGTGGGGCCAGACGACCTGCGCATCCGCCAGCTCCTCACGCGACTTGGCGACGGCAAGATCGAGGAAGTCATCATCGCGACGGACCCCAACATCGAGGGCGAGGCGACGGCGACGTACCTGGCGCGCATGCTCTCGCCGATGGGCATGACGGTCTCGCGACTAGCCTCCGGACTCCCCGTGGGAGGGGACCTTGAGTACGCCGATGAGGTCACGCTCGGGCGCGCTTTCGAGGGCCGTCGCACGGTGTCCTAGTGCGAGCGGCTTAGAGATGGGCATGGTTTCGCAGTGAGCGGCGAGGTGCACGTCGACCCCGAGGTCTCTGCCCGGCTCGCTCTCCACTTGCGGCACGTGGTCCGCGAGCGCAGGCTTCCCGGAGCGGGCTTCGTGACGTTCAACCTCGACGGCGCTCAGAGCTCGGCCGTCGCCGGAGTGCGCCGGGCGGGCCGCCATGACCCCGTCCAGATCGATGACGGCTGGCACATCGGCTCGGTGACCAAGGCGATGACGGCCACCGTTCTGCTGAGGCTGCACGACCAGGGTGTGCTCGACGTTGACGAGTCGGTGCTGAGCGGGCTCGAGGGCACCGGCTGGGAGCTGCTGCTCGACGCGCAATTTGACCGCGTCACCATTGCGGATCTGCTGTCCCACCGTTCCGGCATGCGCGCCAACCCCACCTACGCGCTCTTCTCGCGCTATGTGTTGTTTGGCGAAGACATCCACCGCACCAACGCCCGGGCCGTGCGGCAATCGCTGACCGAGGGCGTTGGGCACCCTGGCGGCTACCGGTACTCCAACTCGGGGTACGGCATCGCTGGGCTCATCGCCTCACACCGCACCGGCCAGACGTGGGAACAGCTCATCACAGCACACGTGGCCCAGACCGAGCACCTGGACCCCTTGGGGTTTGGGCGCCCCGAGTGGCACGCCCCCGCGCCGTGGGGGCACCGCCGCCGCATCGGCCGCCCTGGGTTTGCTGACTTCCGCATCAACAAGCGCGGGCTAGACCTGGACGTGATGCGCCCCGCGGGCGACGTCCACCTCACGCTCGATTCGCTCGCGCAGCACGGCAGCTTCCATCTGCGCCAGCTCGCCGGTCTCAATGGCAAGCGAGAGGGCCCGGGAGTGCTGAGCGAGGCATCGGCCGCGCGGCTTTACACGCCCGTGGGGGCGCCCATGGACGAGCAACGTGGCGGCTCATACGCGATGGGCTGGAACGTCGAGGCCGCCGCGCCAGAGTTCGATGGCGCGCGGCTGCTGTGGCACAACGGCTCGGATCTGTTCAGTTACACGATGCTGGGGCTGCTGCCCGATGAGGGCGTGGGCTTCGCGTATACGACCAACGCCCTCCAGAACCAGTGGCGCGAGAACCACTCCCTGGTGTGGGAGCCGGTCACCGCGATGGTGCGAACCGCCCGCCTGCGTCTTTAAAGACATCACCACTGATGCCCCGGTTCCTGACGCCGGGAAATCTTGGGCGGGGCGCATCGGCCGCCGCCACCCCCGTCACGGACGTGGACCGTGACGGGTAGGCGAGGGCGGGCGGTTCGCGTCTAGGCCACGCGGGTTCCCGCGCGGAGCTTCTTGTAGGGGACACGGAGGCGGCGGATGGTCAGGGCGACCGATCCGAGCAGGAGCACCACCTGGAGGCCGAGGCCCACCCAGGGGTTACGCGGGAACAGCGCCTGGTCTTCTTGCTGTTGCTCCCACTGGTCCTGCTGACCCTGATCGAACCCCTGGGCACATTCGTCGTAGCCCTGCTGGTTGCCTTGAGGGCCTATTTGCGCAGCCCCCACCTGCTGGTGCATGAACGCGAATACCCCTGGTGCGGCGCGGCCGTCTGCCTCATAGGTGGTGGGATTCACCACGGGTGACGCCTCACCGATGACCACCATGGGGTTAATCAGAAGCATCCACGCCACCTTCTCGGTGTGACTGACCGTCGTCTCGTAGGACTGTTCGATGCAAGGAAGAGTGGAGAAGTCGGCAGTTCCGTTTTGATAGGCCTCTTGCTGTTCGGCAGTCAAGTTTTCGTAGTCCACATAGCGATCCGTCACCGGCACCGTCTCTGATACCAACGGCATCGAGAAGGCGAAGATCACCAAGGTGCCGAGCACCAGGAATCCGGTGGTGAGGTGAGCGAGCGAGACCGATGCCACCGCCCGGGCGGCAATCGACGACCACGCCAGGCCGATCGCGGTGAACGTGAGCACGGTGAAGAGAATCGCCGCGAGTACGGCCAGGAGTTCGTACCAATACCAGCCGGACCGCGAGAACGCGTAGACGAGCAGGGGGGTCGTGGTCAGCAGCACGGCGACCGCGAACAGCCAGGATGCCAGGAGCTTTCCCAGCGCGAGGTCGCCGGCGGTGAGCCGGGTCATCTGCATGGGCGCGAGCACGCCCTCGCCGGAGTCGCCATTGATCGAGGTCGATGAGAGCGACGGCGCGATGAGCATCCCGGCGCCCAGTACGAGGATGAGCACTAGCTCCATCGGGGTTGAGGTCTTGCCCGGATCGGAAACCACCGCCACGAGTATGCCCAGGCCAAGGATCGCGAGCACCAGCAGGCCATAGAAGATATAGCCCTTCGCGGTGGGACGCCTACGAGTGAGTTCAATACGTGCCACGAGCCCTACGCCGCGGAAGGTAGGCATCCACGGGTTGCCACGTGGCGGCTTGCTGGCGCCCGATGCTGGTGCGGGACGGTCGGTCGTCGTGGTCATCGTCGCTCCTCGTTCATAGCCATGTACGTCTGTTCCAGCGCGCTACCGAAGGGGCCAAAGCGGTGAATTTGCGCCCCACCCTTCACGAGCGCCTGCAGAATCGAGGCGGCGTGCGTGGTGTCCTTGGCCCGAATAACGATGCCGTGATCCACCTCCTCGAACTCCATCCCCCAGTGAGTGAAGGCGTCGCGCAACACGCTGTCGTCGAGCGACTCGATCCGGTACCTGGTCCGGGCATCGGCGACCATCGCCTGGGTTTCTTCGCCCAGTGTCTTACCCTTGGACATGAAGACGGCCTCGTCGACCATGTCCTCGAGTTCGTTGAGCACGTGGCTGGACACGAGCACGGCCCGGCCCTCTGCCGCGAAGCCACGCACCAGTTGGCGCAACTCGACCCGCGAGCGCGGGTCCAGACCGTTGGCGGGCTCGTCGAGCATCAACACTTTGGGGTCATTCATGAGTGAGCGGGCCAGTGAGAGCCGCTGCTTCTGACCACGCGAGAGGACTCTGGCCGGACGGTCCGCGAACTCACTGAGGTGAACCGTCTCGAGCAGTTGGGTGCCACGGTCTCTCGCGACTGCCTTAGGAAGGCGATAGGCGCGGCCCACCAGGGTCAGGGTCTGAAGACAGGTCAGGTTGTCCCACGAGCCCAGTTGATCGGGCATCCAACCAATTGCCGCTCGCACCGCTGCCGAGTCCGTGCGCGGGTCTGCCCCCGCCACGGAAATCTGGCCGGCATCGGGCAACAGCAGGCCCGCGAGCATCAGCATGAGCGTGGTCTTGCCGCAGCCGTTGGGGCCGATGAGTGCGGTGACAGTGCCGGGCGCCACTTCAAGCGTGGCATCGACGACCGCGTGGACTGAACCGAATGAGCGTCTGACGCCAGTGGCGAACAGCGCCGGGGGCTGGGCGAGTCGCGTCGCTCCAACCGCTTCTTCCATTATCTCCATGTATATGACCTTAGATGTCCGGGCATCACTTTGTCGTGATGCTCCAGTACTGAGTGTGGCCGGTACCTGGGTATCGCGCCATCGGGGGATCCCCGGATGCGGACCCTGATCTATCCGGCGCCACCAGTTGCACCCCGCCATGTAGCGGGCTAACTTACTATTAGAAGCGACACCCATCGTCAGGAGAACCCCGTGCCACGTCCCCCCAGTGACAAGCGACAACGACTCACCCAGGCGGCTACCACGCTGGCACTGACGCGGGGTTTTGAGCGCATGTCCATCGCCGACATCGCCAATGCCGCACAAGTACCGTCTGGGTCGGTCTACTACTACTTCAAGACCAAAGACGACGTCGGCCATGCGATTTTGGACGCCCTAGTCGCGCGCAACGTCGCACTAATGTCCGAGTGGGACTCCGCCCCGGGACCCCGCGAACGGCTGGTCGCCTATATCGACACGTGGGCCGGCAGCACGGCTGAACTCGTGAAGCACGGCAGCGCTGCCACCGTGCTGGCCGCAGACCTGCGCCGCCAAAGCGACGAACTGGGCTCCGCCGCTGCTGCCGTCACGCAAGGACTCATCGACTGGGCGGCCGGGCAGTTTGAGCAGTTGGGCTTTGCCCCGGATGCTGCGGCCGCACGTGCCATGCACCTGGTCGCGGGGGTCGAGGGTGGAGCGGCGCTGACGCTCACGCTCGGGTCGCCTGTGGCCGTCGAGCGAGAAGCCGCCCATCTGCGCCGCTGGGTAGAAAACACCAAGCAGCAATAGGTGGGGTTTCCCCGTGGCAGTGGGCGCGCAGTGGTCAAAGCGACGTAGCAAACGCCGACTTCAATGACGAGCTCGACAGGATGAAAGAAGGAGCGCGGCCTGTGACCACACGGCCTGCGCTGAGCGCCATCGCTGGGCGCCACCTTCACCGCGCTCACCGGCGCTGCGCTGACGGTCAAGGGAAGCGACTCGACGTACGTCGACGAGCAAGCCACCGCATCGGGAAGCGTCACCCGCTCGTCACTGGGCCGCCTCTCAGCTCCCACCCGAGCCGCGGAGCGCGGAGCACCGAGCACGGAGCACGGAGCACGGAGCGTGGCTCGAGCGAGGAACGAGCGCTCGGTACGGCCCCCCGACCATGTGTTTCTGACTCACGTACGCTTCCGTCTAGAATGAGGAACCGTGCCCCGAGTAGGCGCACACACCCATTTCAACCCGGAGATTTCGCATGTCCCTTGTGGTGCAGAAGTACGGAGGCAGCTCCGTCGCGAACGCCGATGCGCTCAAGCGCGTCGCTCGTCGCGTCGTGGAGACTGTTCGCGCTGGCAACCAAGTGGTCGTGACCGTGTCTGCGATGGGCGACACCACGGATGACCTGATCGACCTGGCACAAGCCGTCACCAGCGCACCCGACCCCCGCGAGATGGACATTCTACTGACCGCGGGCGAACGAATCTCGATGGCGCTGCTTGCCATGGCGATCCTCGCGGAAGGCGTCCCTGCGCAGGCATTCACCGGCCCCCAGGCGGGCGTGATCACCACCGAGCACCACGGGCGCGCGCGCATCATCGACGTCACCCCCGGCCGTCTGACCCGCGCTCTGGACGAGGGCAAGGTCGCGATTGTCGCCGGCTTCCAGGGCCTGCACCCCGAGACTCAGGACGTCACCACGCTGGGTCGCGGCGGCTCGGACACCACCGCAGTCGCACTCGCTGCCGCTCTGGGCGCGGATGTTTGCGAGATCTACACGGACGTGGACGGCGTCTTCAGCGCCGACCCGCGCATCGTCCCGTCGGCACACAAGCTCGACCGCGTGTCTTACGAAGAGATGCTGGACCTGGCCGCATCGGGCGCCAAAATCCTTATGCCGCGCTGCGTCGAGTACGCACGCCGGTTCAACGTACCCATCCACGTGCGCTCGTCGTTCTCAGGTCTTGAAGGGACCTGGGTCATGGATGAGACTAAAGAGGGAGATGAAGTGGAAGACCCCATCATTGCCGGAGTGGCACACGACCGTTCCGAAGCCAAGATCACGGTCATCGGCATTCCCGACATACCCGGCAGCGCAGCGCGCTTGTTCGAGGCCGTCGCGTCCGCGGATATCAACATCGACATGATCGTGCAGAACGTGTCGGCCACCGTCACGGGCGTCACCGACATCTCGTTCACTCTCCCGACGGCCCAGGTTCCGGAGGCTAGGGCAGCCATCGCCGCCGATGCCGCCGCGATCGGTTACGCCGAACTCACCGTTGACGACACCATCGGCAAGATCTCCCTGATCGGCGCCGGCATGCGTTCCAACGCGGGAGTGAGCGCGCAGTTCTTCTCCGCGCTGCGCGACGCGGGAGTCAATATCGAGATGATCTCGACCTCGGACATCCGAATCTCGGTAGTCACGCGGTCCGAGAAGCTGGACGATGCCGTGCGCGCCGTCCACACTGCATTTGGCTTGGATACAGAGGGCGGCGAAGCCGTCGTATACGGAGGTAGCGGACGATGACCGTTTTAATTGCGATCGTGGGCGCCACCGGGCAGGTGGGCACCGTCATGCGCGAGCTCGTCGAGGCTCGTTTTCCCGATGCCGAGGTGCGCTTTTTCGCGTCCGCTCGCTCCGCGGGTACCACGTTGCCCTTCCGTGGTCGCGACATCACCGTCGAGGACACCGACTCCGGCACCGCTGACTCCAGCTACTACGCGGGAATCGACATCGCGCTGTTCTCCGCCGGCGGCGCCGCGTCAAAGATCTACGCCCCCAAGTTTGCGGAGGCCGGCGCGGTTGTCATCGACAACTCCTCGGCATGGCGCTCCGACCCCGACGTGCCGCTCGTGGTCTCCGAGGTCAACCCCGAGGCGCTGGACGACATCCCCAAGGGGATCGTCGCGAACCCCAACTGCACCACCATGGCCGCCATGCCGGTGCTCAAGGTGCTGAACGACGCCGCGGGGCTCGTGCGCCTGGTGGTCTCGACTTACCAGGCGGTATCCGGCTCGGGACTTGCCGGCGTGCAAGAACTCGACTCGCAGATCAAGGCCGTCTCACCCGAGGCGACCAAGCTTGCCCTCGACGGCTCTGCCGTGGAGTTCCCGCTGCCCAAGGCCTACACCGACTCCATCGCCTTCAACGTGCTGCCCATGGCCGGCTCGGTGGTGGACGACGGCTCCAACGAGACCGACGAAGAGCAGAAGCTCCGCAACGAGTCGCGCAAGATTCTGGGTCTGCCCGACCTGCGCGTCAGCGGCACGTGCGTGCGCGTGCCCGTCTTCAGCGGCCACTCCCTGTCGATCAACGCCGAGTTCAACGAGGTCATCAGCCCCGAGCGGGCGTACGAACTCCTCGCCGATGCTCCCGGAGTCACGGTGGACGAGGTCCCCACGCCGCTCAAAGCAGCGGGCAAGGACGACGTGTTCGTGGGCCGTATCCGTCAGGACCAGGCCGCGCTGTACGGCAAGGGCCTCGTGCTCTTTGTCGCGGGTGACAATCTTCGCAAGGGCGCGGCTCTCAACGCGGTGCAGGTCGCGGAACTGGTCGCCGCTAAGCTCAGCTAGCAAATCTATTCGGCCCTAATTCACCAATCTCGTGAGCAGCACCCAAACGAGCCGGCACCCCACGATCACACAGTCTCTAGTAGCCGATGCGACCGAAGGGTTTTCAGTGCACTGTCAATGTGCCTGGACGTGAACATTCGGGCTTTGCGCGGCGACCATTCAGCAACTTTTAGCGCCACCGCTTCATCAGTCGTTCCCCCCGGTGCACTCGCTGCGATCCAATGAACCGTGGCGAGCAACTCCAATCCATACGCGGACTCATATCCTTGCGCTAGATCGAGCACTAACTGCATTCGTGCCTTTGTGTCGGGGTAGGCCTCTAGTAATTCGTCGGCTGCCGAAATGCCTCCCGCAAGCGGTGTCAGTGGCGTCGCGGCGAGCACCTTCGCACTTCCGTCCCCGAACCCCGTCAGATAGTGTCCCTCGACCTGTTTGAGGACATGCCGCAGGCTGTCGGCGTACGGACCGTAGCGGTTGGCTTCGAATTTGAGGTTTAAGGGTTCGCCGACGAGTTGCAAGAAATACATAAGTTTCTGCGTCTCAATCAGCGACGGCTCGCTTAGAGCACGGCTCGTGTACCTTTCAATTATCCCGACGAGCGCCGCACGTCCTGGGGTCATTTTCGGCTTGGGGGAATTCACCGCCATGTCCACGGCAGTCGGTGCACCGGCAGGCGCGAAGAGGTGGACATCGACTCCGGGAAGTTCCAGAAAAGCTGCGCGTATTAACGGTTCAACTTCGGACCACGCCAGCCCGCCATTGCCGCAGCCAAGGGGCGGGACCGCGATGGACGTTATGCCGAGTTCGCCCACGACACGGGCCAGATCACACAGTCCGTTGTTAATATCGGTGATCCGAGACTTCGACCGCCAATGGCCTTTCGTAGGGAAATTAATGACGTACTTTGGGCCATCCAGCGCTTGCGTGGGCCAAACATGCATATGGCCCAATGCCACTTCACCGCGCTTCGCCGACGCAGCGTAATCCTTAAACATCGCCGGGAAGGCGTTCTTGAACTGTAGGGCGATGCCTTTGCCCATCACCCCCTGAGTGTTAACGGTGTTGACCAATGCTTCTACGGGAGCCGCGAGGAGGTTCCCACTCGATTCGGTGATCATCGCTTTCATCCTCCTAGAAATACCACTCAGGTCGGACACGGACTGGGGTGCTCAAGCCGGCCGCTGCCAGGATGGCGCGTACCTTGGCGGCCACGATGTCGTTCTGACTGCCCACCACCAGGATTGCATCCCACGATACTCGTTCGTGTGCAAGGGCCTCCGCCATACGACGTTCCACACGCTGTGGATCGTTCGGTGTGTTGCTCCAGTACCTCTCGGCCATTAGGTCCCAGTCAATGAAGTCGTCGTCGACTAGATCAACGGGATCGAATGTTCGGTACTCCGCGTAGTGAAGTGCGGCGTTCCGGTCGGTCAACACCGGATTGTGTCCCAGTTCATGTAGGCGCTCCAGTGTGCTCTCCAAGTAGATGATCGTAGCTGTGCCTTCTTGGTAGGAAGGAACATTGCCACGAGAGATCGAGTACATCATCGGACTGCGGGGCGCGAAGTAGAACGGAATGTAGTCCGCGACTACGCCGCCTACAGGAACGGGAACCGTTCGCTGCCGTCGCTGATCCTTAATGCCTAGGTTGCCAACCTCGGTGGTAAGCACACCCGCCGAACGCGCCAAAGTGTCGCTTAGGAGGCCCTGCTCGACCATCGTCGCCAAATGGTGAACATGAGTGAAATGGAGGACGGGCGTCGGCTGTTTCCGTGCGGTCATAGTCTACATTCTGGCGTAGACCAACCACTATTTGTGCGAGCACGACCGGCCGCAGTGGGATGTCACAATCAGAGGCAAGTCTACGATTTAGCGGCACCTGTGTGCGCGTGCCGGTCTCCAGCGGCACCTGTGTGCGCGTGCCGGTCTCCAGCGGCCACACGCAGTCCATCAACGGAGGTACGTGAGGTCATCAGGTCCTAGCGGGCGTTCGAGCTGGTCGCAGCAAAGCTCAAGTAGGACGTCCGCTTAGCCGCGAACGGGGTCAAAGGGTCACCACGCCCGGCGCCTCGAATTCGCTGTGTCAGGTGGCGGGCCTACGATCGACACGATGACAACTGCCACCGACGACCTCCAGACCATGTCCCTGCGCGAGCAAGCAGAGGCGGCTCTACGTTCGCTCGTGGGCCGCGACGATGCCGCGCTTCGCGACGATCAGTGGACCGCGATCGAGGCGCTCGTCGAGCGGCACGCCCGCGCGCTCGTGGTGCAACGCACCGGGTGGGGAAAGTCCGCCGTCTACTTCGTGGCCACCGCCCTGCTCCGCTCGCAGGGCGCGGGGCCTACCGTCATCGTCTCCCCGCTGCTGGCGCTGATGCGCGACCAGGTCGCCGCCGCCGCGCGAGCCGGCATCCGCGCCGTGACCATCAACTCCTCCAACGTGACCGACTGGGACTCGATCCATGCCCAGATCGCGGCGGGCACCATCGACGTGCTGCTGTGCTCCCCGGAACGACTCAACAACCCCGACTTTCGCGACGAGGTGCTTCCCAAGCTGGCCGCAGACGCTGGCCTCGTGGTGATTGACGAGGCCCACTGTATTTCTGACTGGGGGCACGACTTTCGCCCTGACTACCGGCGCATCCGCACGCTGCTGAGCGATCTTCCGGACGGCATCCCGGTGCTGGCCACGACAGCGACCGCCAACGAGCGGGTCACCGCTGACGTCGCGGAGCAGCTCGGCGTCTCGCGCAGCTCGTCGCTCGGGGGAGATTCCGCGGACGTCCTGGTGCTGCGCGGCGGGCTCGACCGCGCCTCGCTGCACCTCGCCGTAGTACCCCTGCCGGACCAGGCGACGCGAGTCGCCTGGCTAGCGGACACGCTGCAGAGCATCGACGGGTCCGGAATCGTCTACTGCCTCACGGTGTCCGCCGCCGAACAGGTCGCGTCGCGACTACGCGCGGCCGGGCTCACCGTCGCCTCCTACACCGGGCAGACTGACCCCGCCGAGCGGGAACAGCTCGAAGCCGATCTCAAAGAGAACCGGGTCAAGGCACTCGTCGCGACATCCGCCCTGGGCATGGGCTTCGATAAGCCGGACCTCGGTTTCGTGGTCCACCTCGGCGCACCCTCGTCTCCCATCGCCTACTACCAGCAGGTGGGACGCGCGGGCCGCGGGGTCGATAGGGCGATCGTGGTGTTGCTACCGGGCCAAGAGGACCAGGCCGTGTGGGAGTGGTTCGGAGCCCAGGCCTTCCCCGCAGAGGACCAGGTCCGTACTGCCCTGGCGGCGCTGAGCACCACGGACGTCCGTTCCGTCGCCAAGCTGGAGACCCAGGTTGACCTCAAGCGGTCCCGGCTCGAGTCGATGCTCAAGGTGCTCGACGTCGACGGCGCTGTGCGCCGCGTCAAGGGAGGATGGGTCTCCACCGGAGCCGCGTGGGAGTACGACGCTGTGCGGTACGCGCGAGTGGCCCAGAACCGGCGCGACGAGCAGCAGTCGATGCTGGACTACATCACGGGCCCCGGATGCCGCATGGCGTACCTGCGCAACGCTCTAGACGACCCGGACCTCGAGCCGGGGTGGACGTGCGGTCGTTGCGACCGATGCGGCGGCGTGGAGATTTCGCAGGCGCCCAACCCCGAGGCTGTCGCCCAGGCGCGCGCAGATATGGACCGCGTGGGAGTCGACGTCACCGCGCGGCGCCAATGGCCCAGTGGCATGGACTCGTTAGGCGTGAACCTGCGCGGGCGGATCGCACCATCGCTTCAGGCCGCCCCCGGGCGTGCCGTAGCCCGGCTCGACGGACTCGGTTGGTCCGGAGCACTGCGCGACCTCTTGGCTCCCACGACCTCGGACGGGGAGACCCCCGTGCCATTGCGCACCGCGGCCGTGCAGGTCCTGGACGACTGGGATGCGGTGCGGTCTTCCGGCGTGAACCACATCGAGGGCATCGTTGCCGTCCGCTCGTCGACCCGGCCGCTCTTGGTTGACCACCTCTCGGCCGGCCTCGCACGTTACCTGAGCGTCCCACTCGTGGGCAGCATCGGACCGCGCGCGGGGGCGACGGATCCCGGTCGTCACGACATCAACTCAGCCATGCGGCTAGCCGGCGTCGAGCAGCGACTGACGCTTGAGATGTCCGATGCGGCGCGCGAAGGCCTTGCCGGGCGATCGATTCTGCTCGTCGACGACTACACCGATTCGGGGTGGACGCTCGCCGTCGCCGCCCGCCTGCTTCGCGAAGCTGGGGCGAGCGCGGTCTACCCCTTTGTGCTCGCCGTGAGGTAGTCGCCCTAGGGCGACTCGCCCCATGCCACCTACGTCTGAGCGAACCAGCCCGCGGGGTCATGCAGGACGGGAGCGAACGCCGCTTCTGCGGCGCCCACCAGCAGGATGTCCCTGCCAAGCTCGGCCTTCTCAATCTTCACGTTGTCCGCCAACGGCGCGAAGGCACCGGCGACTACAGCCTTCGCTACGCGGTCGCGTCGCGCCTCATAGAGAGAGCCAAGGAACCCCCCGAGCACCACTGCCTCGGGGTTGAAGGCAGAAATCAAGTTAGAGATACCGCTCGCCAGGGCATCGGCCTCGCGATCCACCTCGCCGTCGAACGGTTGCCCGGCGGCGGCGGGCAGAGCATCAAGCACGTCCGGCGCGGGGATTCCCGTCGCGAGCGCCGCCGCCTGAAGGCGGGGCAAGTTGACCTCGGTCTCCAGGCACCCACGGCGCCCGCAGTGGCACGGCTCGCCGTCGCTGGTGACGAGCGTGTGCCCCAGCTCACCGGCGTACCCGCCGGCGCCCACCAGAAGTGAGCCGTCCGAGATGACGCCGCCGCCAATGCCGGAGGCGGATCCGTTGAGGTACATCACGTTGCTCGCGCCGTGCGCCGCGCCAAACACGGCCTCCGCGACCACGGCGAGTGCGGCATCGTTGCCCACAAACGCGGGGAACCCCAACTCCTTTTCTAGAGTCTCGCCCCAGGCCACGTTGTTCCAGTCCAGGTGCGGTGCGCGCGTGATCATGCCCGTCGGGGAGTGGACCAGTCCGGGCACGGCGATTCCCACACCCACCACGGAGGCGGTCTCTGGCAGATTCTTGAGCGCGTCCGCTACCAGAGCCTTCACGATGACCGTGGCGTCTTCGGGGGTCGGCACGCCGTCGGTCGCGTGGCGCCGATGCTCAAGCACCGTTCCGCCGAGTCCAACGACACCTACAGTCACCGCGTCGACATCCGGGTTGACGGCGATTGCCACCACATCGGCATTGGCGTTGACCATGGGGCTGGGCCGGCCAACGGTGCCCGCCTCGATCGCAGCGGACTCAAAGACCAGGCCAGCAGCAGCGAGCTCCGCGGTGAGCGCGCCGATGGTGGAGCGGTTCAGGCCCGTCATGCGAGTGAGGTCCGCACGCGACATCGCGCCGCCGTGATGGACAAGAGTCAGGAGAGTCGACAGATTGTGTCGACGCGTCTGTTCATTGCGCGAACCAGTGCTCGAAGTGAGGCTGGATCCGGGCGTCGGAGCATTCACCGGTACGTGCCTCGCCTTCGTTTATGGACGCCCCGAACTTATCTCACGCGGCGGGTCCGCGCAATTGCCGCTCTCGCGTTGACAGAGCGACCCTATGGCGATTATGTTTATGGCAACAACGTTTGGTCGACGACGACCAGGAATAGGACTCATCATGGCTCTCACGCCCACCCCCGAAGATCGCTTCTCATTTGGTCTCTGGACCCTCGGCTGGGAGGCTCAGGACCCCTTCGGCGGTCCCACTCGTCCCCGCCTCGACACCGTCAAGGCCATTCACGGCCTCAAGGAAGCCGGCGCGTGGGGCATCACGTTCCACGATGACGACGTCTTCCCGTTCGGCAGCACCGACGCCCAGCGCCAGAAGGCGATCGATGACCTCAAGGGCGCGTGCGACGACACCGGCATCGTGGTCGAGATGGTGACCACCAACCTGTTCAGCCACCCCGTGTTCAAGGACGGCGGCTTCACCTCCAACGACCGCGGCGTGCGTCGCTTCGCCATGCGCAAGGTGCTCCGCAACATCGACCTCGCTGCCGAGCTCGGCGCCAAGACGTTCGTGATGTGGGGCGGCCGCGAGGGCGCTGAGTACGACAGCGCCAAGGACATTGGCGCTGCGCTCTCGCGCTACCGCGAGGCCGTCAACGTGCTCGGAGACTACGTCACTGACAAGGGCTACGACATTAAGTTTGCTATTGAGCCCAAGCCCAATGAGCCCCGCGGCGACATCCTGTTGCCGACCATCGGCCACGCTATCGCGTTCATCAACACGCTCGATCGCCCCGAGCTCGTGGGCCTGAACCCCGAGACCGGTCACGAGCAGATGGCTGGCCTGAACTACACGGCGGGACTCGCACAGGCTCTCGACTGCGGCAAGCTGTTCCACATCGACCTCAACGGCCAGCGCGGCATCAAGTACGACCAGGACCTCGTGTTCGGTCACGGCGACCTGCACAACGCGTTCTCTACGGTTGACCTACTGGAGAACGGCAGCCCCAACGGCGGACCCACGTACGACGGCCCGCGTCACTTCGACTACAAGCCTTCGCGCACCGAGGACGAGAACGGCGTGTGGGACTCGGTCAAGGCGAACATGGGCATGTACCTCATGCTCAAGGAACGCGCACAGGCCTTCCGCGCAGACCCCGAGGTTCAGGAAGCACTCGAGGCGTCACGCGTCTACGAGCTCGGCCAGAACACCATGGGCGAGGGCGAGACCTACGACGGCCTCATCGCGGACCGCTCCGCGTTCGAGGACTTCGACACCGAGGCCTACTTCGGCGGCAAGGGCTTCGGCTTCGTCCGCTTGCAGCAGCTCGCCTCCGAGCACCTGCTGGGCTTCCGCAACTAAGACCTCTTTACCCCCTCCCCCTGCCCTGTTCGGCGCATCGTCCCTCCCGATGTTGCGCCGGACAGGGCTCTCCACTATGTACACAGCCCCAACCAACAAGAAGGACGTGCGATGACGCTCGTTGCCGGTGTGGACTCATCTACCCAAAGCTGCAAGGTCGTCATCCGCGACCTCGAATCAGGCGAGGTGGTGCGATCCGGTCGCGCCTCTCACCCCGAGGGGACGGAAGTCGACCCCGGAGCGTGGTGGCACGCCATGCTTGAGGCCCTCGACGACGCCGGCGGTCTGGAAGACGTCTCAGCGATCTCCATTGGCGGGCAGCAACACGGGATGGTGGCCCTCGACAAGGACGGTCGCGTCATCCGCGATGCCCTGCTGTGGAACGACACCCGATCGGCCGGGGCCGCCCGCGACCTCATCGCCGAGGTGGGCGCCGAGGCGCTGGCCGCGCGTACCGGTCTGGTACCGGTGGCATCGTTCACCATTACCAAGGTGCGTTGGCTTCGCGACGCGGAGCCGGATAACGCCGCACGCGTCGCCGCCGTAGCGCTCCCCCACGACTGGCTGACGTGGCGCCTGCGTGGCTACGGGCCCACGGGCGGTAGCGAGCTGGGCGCAGACCTAGCCGCCCTCACCACTGACCGCTCCGACGCCTCGGGCACCGGCTACTGGAACCCCTCCACGGGCGACTATGACCGCGAACTCTTCGCCCTTGCCCTGGGGCACGATGCCGTACTGCCCCGCGTGCTCGCGCCCGGCGACGTGGTCGACACCGAGGCCGCCGGCTACTCCAACCACGCCATCGTGGTCGCTGTGGGCTCTGGCGACAACGCCGCCGCTGCCCTCGGCCTTGGCGCTCGCGAGGGCGACGTCGTGATCTCGATTGGAACCTCAGGCACCGTGTTCGCAGTCACCGACTCGGTGGTACGCGACAGCACGGGAACCGTCGCGGGATTCGCCGATGCGTCCGGAGCCTTCTTACCGCTGATCGCTACCCTCAACGCGGCACGCGTCCTAGACGCCTTCACCCGCGTTCTGAACGTCTCTCACAACGAGTTGGGGGTCCTTGCCCTTGAGGCGGCTCCTGGCGCCTCAGGCGCCGTTTTGGTGCCGTACTTCGAGGGTGAGCGCACGCCCAACCTGCCCGATGCGACGGCGCAGCTCAGTGGGCTGACGCTGGCTTCCACCACGCGGCCCAATCTGGCTCGCGCGGCGATCGAGGGCATGCTGTGCGGCCTAGCCGATGGCCTAGAGGCCATCCGCGCACAGGGAGTGAAGGCGGACCGTGCGCTACTCATCGGTGGCGCAGCCCAAAACCCCGCCGTAGCGACGATCGCCGCTCAGGTACTGGGGATACCGGTCTCCGTGCCCACCCCCGGCGAGTACGTGGCGATGGGTGCCGCGGTTCAGGCAGGCTGGTCGCTGACCGGGAAGCGTCCGTCGTGGACCGTCGAGGCCGTTGAGGTCACGGGCGCGCAACCGCAGCCCGTGATTCGCGAGCAGTACCGGGCAGCGCAGAGCAAGGTGTGACCCACGGCGCGTTGGCGCGACCACAGACAACACGAAGAGCCCGGCTCCACACAGGTGGACACCGGGCTCTTCGCGTTCAATTCTTGAGGTGGTTGTCTAGTTGACGACCCACACGATGGGTGAGTCCTCGTAAGGATTGTCCGCGTCGCCGGCGCTGTCTCCCGCGAACTCGAGCTTGTCGATCGACTCACCCTTGGTAAGGGCGACAATCTGGCACGCCTTGGTCGAACCGGACTCCACTAGTTCCATCTGGCTGGCATACGCACATATGTCAGGGCCGCCGTCAAAGAACACGAAGCCGCCGGACGCACGCGCGCCTGCCGTGTCGTAGACATCCAGCTCGGTGATCTCAGCGACCCCAGTCGCCGCCTCGGGCAAGGGGCCTCCAGGCAGGGAGACCGTGTAATCCACGTAAGCGATGTCGTAAGCGGACAGCGTCGCGATGTCGTCGTCGCCGAACACTCCGGAAAGGTCGTCGGCACTTCCCTCGCGGATGGCGTCAAAGGTGTACGTGGCCGCGACGTCGCCGTAGTCGACACCCTCGGTGACCTCGTTGTAGATGGTGGTGCGAAGCGAGACGTTCAACGGGTCGTCCGTGGAAACCTCCGAGCCTGCGGCAGTGAGATCGCCAACCGCGACGGGCGCGGAGGTCTCTGCCGGTGCCTCTGAGGGAGTGACGCTAGGGGTGGCGCTCATCTGCGACGGCGTGCTGGAGGCTTCGGCCACAGGCGACGACGGCGACGCCTCAGCGTCTGTCGAGTCTGACGAGCATGCCGCAAGGGATCCAACAAGGAGCGTGGCTGCTAGCGCGGCCACGGGAGAGGCGAACTTCATTCGGTGCCTTTCTGCAACGCGCGGGACAGGGGACTAGTCGTCGCTGGCGTCTAGCGAGATGAGCTCGACGTCAGGGTGGGCACGCTCGAACGACCGCACGTGCCAGATGTCGCGCATCAACGCGAGCACGGCACCATCCCGGCGGTGGGCAATCTCGATGCCCGGGGCCGCAGTGACCTCGGCCAGGTCTTCGGGCTTGACGATCCGCGCGAGCGAGAATCCCAGCCGGTCCAGGCGCATGACGGCGGAAAACTCGTGTTCCATGCGGAACTGGGCAACTTCGAACTGCAGCGGTCCCACCGCGGCAAGGATCGGGTTGGCGTCGCCTCGAGCATCGGACAGAAGCACCTGCATCACGCCCTCCTGCTCCAGCTGCGAGATGGCCTTTCTGAACTGCTTGGACCGGCCGGGGTCGCGCACCGAGCCCACTGCGAAGTGCTCGGGGGCGAACGCGGGCATCGGGGGGAAGCGCACGTGCGATCCCTCAGGGTCAAACAGGGTGTCGCCTACGGTCAGGTTGCTGGCGTTCACTAGGCCCACCACGTCGCCGGGGAACGCCTCTTCGATGGTGTCGCGCTCGCGACCGAACACCGACAGCGCGTACTTGGTGGCGAAAGGGCGGTTGGTGCGCTCGTGAGTCACCGTCATGCCGCGCTCAAAACGTCCTGAGCACACCCGCACGTAGGCCAGGTGGTCGCGGTGCTGCTTGTCCATGCCGGCCTGGATCTTGAACACGAACCCGCTAAAGGGCTCGTCGACTTCCCGCGCCGGGCCGTCGTCCGTTGGCCGGGAGTGCGGCGCGGGGGCCAGTTCCAACACGGTGTCCAGCAACTGGCGCACGCCGATGTTCGCGAGCGCAGCCCCGAACAGCATCGGCGTGGTCTTGCCCTGCAGGAACGACTCGCGGTCCACCGGCTCGAGTAGGTGGGCCTCGTCGAACGCGGCCTCGTAGTCCTCGCCAAACTCCTGCGCGGCAGCGGCGGCGTCAAAGTGCTTCTCTTCGGCCAAAGCAGCGCCGCCGGGGAGCTTGCGATACGTGCGCGCGCTTCCGTCGGCGCGGTCCAGCAGGCCTACGAACCGGCCGGCCTCGCCGATGGGCCAGCTCAGGGGGGTGGGTTTGAGGCCGATGCGCTGCTCGAGCTCGTCGCACAGCTCCAGTACGCCCTTGCCGGGGCGGTCCCACTTGTTCACAAACGTAATGACGGGCACGCCGCGCCTGCGGCACACGTCGAACAACTTGAGGGTCTGCGGCTCGAGGCCCTTGGACGCGTCCAGGAGCATGACGGCGGCATCCACCGCAGTGAGCACGCGGTACGTGTCTTCGGAGAAGTCCGCGTGTCCAGGGGTGTCGAGCAGGTTGATCATGTGGCCGTCGTACTCGAACTGGAGCGCGGCGGAACTAATCGAGATGCCCCGGGCGCGCTCAATCTCGGACCAGTCGGACACGGTGCCTGAGCGTCCGGCCTTGCCGTGCGTCGCGCCGGCGCTGTCGATCGCGTGCGCGTGCAGCGCGAGCGCCTCGGTGAGCGTGGACTTACCGGCGTCAGGGTGGGAGATGACGGCGATGCTGCGCCTGCGCGACGCTTCCTGAGTGACGGTCGCGTGGCTCAGCGCTGAGGCGCTCACAGTGCGGCCTCCGCGGCCGATGCGAGAGGCTCGGTGGGGTGGCCGAGGTCTAGTCGCGGCTGTACGTCAGTCAATTCTTCTCCCGTGGTGAAGCTGTCACAGATGCTCTGCGCTGCGGCAGATTCTCTCCGTCCACCTTACCGTCGCGTCGCTGGGCATCCCGCCGACCTGCGCCGTGGCCCCCTGCCCGCAATCTAGCTAGGCACTGAGGTCGAAGACCACCACGCGTTCGGCCCACTGGCCGATCAGGGCCGCCACCGGGAGGTGCGTCGAATGATTCAGATACCCATCGCGCGCGGCCGCGTTTTCGAAGGTCACGACCAACGCCCACTCGAACCCACCCTCAAGCCCCTCCGGGCTGGCGCTCGCGCCCTCAACCACGGACACGATGCCGGGGATCTCCGCGGAGAACCGTTGGATGATGTCCCTCATCCCTGCGAGCGCTTCGGTTGGTGCGTCGCTGCGCCACTGCGCCAGTACTACGTGGACGACCGTTCCTGGAGTGCTCATTTCTCGATACTGACACATCAGGGGCTCGGTCCACTGCCGTCTGGGGAAGCTCAGGTGAGGGTCGCTCACGGGTCAAGCCTTTCGCCAGTTCCATATCAAGGACCCATTGCGGGACGTTCCACTTAGTGGTACGTTCCACATTATGAGGAACAGCCCACTATTCGGAACACGGGCGCTTGTCGACCAGTTCAAGGTCGCCATGCAAACCGTCGTGCCACCCAACACCTTGAACCGCATTGACATCCCAAGTTGGCCGGAGGGCGACCCCACATACGACGCGCGCATGGCGTGGGGCGTGGGGGACTCCAGTCTCGAGCTCGCGATCAGGGTCGCGCTGACGTCCGACATTCCCCTAGCCCGAGCGGAGGACGTGCGCCTCGGTCCAGCGCGGATACCCGTCGTCATCGCCCCTTACCTCTCGTCTACCCAGCGCCAAAAAGCAACCGAACTCGGCTGGTCATACTGGGACGCCACTGGCAACATGCAGATTCGCCACGCCAATCCCCTGGTTTTCATCGAGCGGGAAGGCGCCGCACGCAACCCCAACGCGAGTTCCGAACCGCGTGGCCTGTCTTCGCTCAAGGGGCGGGGCGCCGCGAGAGTCGTGGAGTACCTCTTGACCTACCCGAACCGCGGTGCGGCTCGGGACATTGCGCGGGAGGCGGGAGTCGGCGTCGGCACCGCAAGCCGAGTGATCTCGCTACTCCGGTACGAGAACTTCCTGGTCGAGACCGGCGGTCCCGGGGTGCGGATCGATGATCGCGAGGCTCTCGCGCACCGCCTGGTTCAGGACTACAGCTTCGTGCGTAGCAATCGAGCCAAGCGGTACTACTCGAACCTCGGTCGTGACGGCGCTCTCCTGGCGCTGCAGCGCAACGGCGTCCGTCACGCGGTCACGGGGCTTCGCGCCGCCGCCGACGTCTACGCGACGTGGGAACGCCCGATGGCCCTGCCCAGCACGGATCTCTGGCTCTACGTGACTGACGTCAAGGAAGCAGAGCGCGTCGCCAGCCTGGTGCCCGACGCGCGCGGAGGCGATATCTTGGTCGCGGAAGCGCCCTGGCTGGAATCAGGCAACTACCTCGCCGCGAACCCACCCAGGGCCTACCCGTGGCGAGTGGCGTTCGACCTCATGTCACAGCCGGGGCGCCACGCTGCGGTGGGGGACGACATGGTCAAGGAACTCGTCGCGCGGACGTCGACCTCATGACGGCGGCAGCACCCGAGTACGTCCTGGCCCGCCGCGCACTATTGGACGTGCTCGACGTGCTCGAAGCCCACCAGGAGTCACTAGTCCTAGTAGGCGCGCAGGCCGTGTATCTGCACGCGCCTGGGGACTTCGGCGTGCCCGCGTACACGACCGACGGAGATCTCACTATCGACCCAGATGTGCTCGCCTACGCGCCCGACATCGACACCATGTTGCGCAATGCGGACTACTTCGCGGGCCAGAACCCAGGCGCGTGGACCTCTCCGAGCGGGGTCCACATCGACTTGCTCGTGGCCGCCGGGGTAGCAAGTGGTCCTGGGCGGCGCAGCGCGTCGCTTGCTGGCCACGGCCTGCCCACCGCGCGCCGCACACCCGGCCTTGAGGTCGCACTTGTGGACAACTCGGTGATGACTCTCCGTGCCCTCGATCCGAGCGATGAGCGGGTCCGCGACCTCAAGGTCGCCGGCCCCGCCGCTCTCACAATCGCCAAGTTGGCCAAACTGCGCGAACGGCTCGACCTCGGCAAGGAGGACCGGGTTCTGCCCAAGGACGCAGGTGATCTGCTCAGGATGCTGCGCGCCTGCGATGCGCGCGCAATCGGAAACCAACTGAGCGTCCTCGCTGCGCAGCCGGCAATCGACGCCGTCATAGCGCCCTTGATCAGATGGTCGGCAGCGGACGTAGGTGCACGAGAGTCGCAACTCGCTCGACTCGCGGTGCTCGCCGCACAAGGCACCGAGCCAGATCGTCAGGTCGACGGCTCGTTGCGCGCGCTCATCTCGACACTCGTAGAAGCCTTCAGGTAGCCCTCTCCACCGTCACCACAAGCGGAAGGCTCGTTCCCGCCACGCGCTGGATGGAGAAGAGCTCCCGGCGCTTCTTGGCCTTTCAAGCCTGCCGCGCCCCCACGACCTCGGCGAACACTTTGTCGAGCTGCGCATCGCCGCTCAGCTGCTTGCCTATCACCGAGCCAAAGGTGAGGGCCGCGCCCACAGCCCACTCCTGATCCTTCTCCGGCTCCGGCGTGTTCGGCACGCGCTCGGTGCGGGGACGCCGTGGCGGGGTTGGGAGGGTTCCACAATCATCAGCAGCGCGTTGGTGCGGGGCTGCAACACGTGGCCGAGGCTCATCAACGACGCGTCAAGCAAGTTTCCCGTCGACGGCTCCACCAAGGCACGCGCACAGGACACGGCGCCGCGCGGGATCCGCGAACATTCCATCGCGCACGGACCGGGATGGACGCCACTGTAGGTGTCGGACGGCACCTCCGAGAAGCTCAACGGCTTGGGGGAGAACCCGCGCCTAAGCCGCACCAGCCTGGCGGCGGAGCAGACACCCGCGCCCGCGTTCCTCGCGTCACCGGAGTCAAGCCATGTCACGTGCGGGATCATAAACTTCTAGGGCGCGGCGAACGTTCCGTTTTCGGTTAAAGTGCCGGCTGGAACCGGGGCGTCACGCGGGCACTGAAATCACGATGCTGCGGGTGCCTTTGATCTTAAGCAAGTGAGACGAATCGCCCGTGCGTCCGCACTCGGGGTGCGCGACGCGGGCACCGTCGATCACGTGCGTGCGCAGAGTCTCCGATCATTTACCGGTGTGGCGCGCGATCATATTCCGTATGCCATAGTGCGAGTCGCGTCGCCACGACGTCGCCCAAAGCGTCAACCAGCGCCCCGCTAGCCCGACCAATCGGCGAAAATAGCCAGTTTAGAAGTGACATCATTTCGCGCGGTGCTCATCGAGCGGGAAGGGTCACTCCCGGCAGTCGATCTGCCACCTCCTCGTTGCCACGTCTGTCGCGCTCGGCGGCGCGGCCGACCCGGGCGTCCTAGTTATTGTGGCCACGTTGGCTAATGTCAACCTGTCCTGCTCAGTTTGTTGGTTACGATTAGATATTTGGACGATCGAAATGGACAGCGACTCGCGCGCGTCTTCGCCGTTGAATGGAGACCCGGTTGAGTCAGTTCCGGTGCAAACCGCACACTCAAGGAAGATCGGCAGGTAGCCAGTCCGTGAGAACCGTCGAGTTCGTTGAACCCGCGACGTCTCGAGCAGGTAGGCGCTTCGAACCCCTTGGCGAAGTCCAGCTCCACGACCTAATACTTGACGTTGCCGCATCGGTTCCCTCAAAGGGCTCCGACGCCATTGTGATTCCTGAGATGCCGAGCCCTCTTGGACTCCCAGACTTCGTTGCAATCATTGGGGGCAAGGACTGGCTCAGGCGACGCGCACGATCAGGAGTGTCGGCGACCTTGGTGCCAGCCGACTGCCATCTCTTGGCATCGATGGCGAACTCTCGACCTCTCAAGCTCGAAACGATCGCGCGTCGAGCAGGTTGGAATGAACCCGACGCGCGTGAGGTGGCACGGCGGCTATTACGCACAGGCGCCATTGAGGAACTCGCCAACGGGACCCTCCGGCGCAATGGTGATATCGAACCATCCGGGTATGTATTCGGTATAGAGGCGAAACTGAAGGACTGGCGTCGCGCGATGATCCAGGGCCGAAACTACCGAACCTGGGCCAACAACTATGTTGTCGTCTTGGGTGATATTGGAGCACAGGCCAACCTCCGCGCGAGAGAAAGTGTCGCCGCAGACGGTGGAGGCCTCTACACGCGCGAGGGCTGGGTGGCGCGACCCCAACGCCGGGATCCAGCCATGTCGTCCAGGATTTTGGGGTTTGAGTACGTCTACGCGGCTATCGGCCTAAAGCCATCCCTCTGACTCCATGAACATTTCGGTTCCCGCGCGGAAGGGATCTACCCAACGTGATGCACCAGTTGCCGTACCCGTGATTGCCTGAACCCGCGGCCAATTCTCCCTGGCCTCCAGGTATCGCTCGCGAAGCTCCACGCACCGCTCGCGAACCGTGCCAGTTTCTAGTGCGTTCGCGAGCGACACCAACACACGGGCGTGGTGGACAAACGCCTCCTGAGGCTTTGGTCCGATGGTCCCGGGTGTGATCGCCTCTTGGAAGCGTTGGTTCTCTGACCGGAGAACCTGAAAGTCTCCCTGTTTCAAACTGCCCATCAGCCTCTCCAGAGACGGCCGCTGATACCACGAGCCTCCCCCGGCCCCATTCGCGAGGCGCTCTTCAAAGTCCTGATAAGCGCAAATGCGTTGCCTCATGTCCCAACCAGTCCCGACACCGGACGCTCCTACAGCCAAAGCAGGGACAGCTGCGAGGTCACCAAAAGCGACCCATACAGGGCGATCCTGAGATAGAGCGAACGTCGTCCGCATGAGGCCGAACACCTCCTCTGCTGATGCCGCGGGCGGCATCGCGTTCTCCGACCTCGCAACAACTAACATCCAGCCAGCCGGTTCCAACTGATCGAGAGCGCCAACGTGTGCGTCTAACTCGGCGCCTGCTTGCCAGAACTCTGCATCACCCGCCACGGTAAGCCATGCTCCTTGGTCGATATCAACCGCGTCACGAGAAAGTGTGAGAGCGAGTTGGCTCCGCTGGGAATCGGGATACGACACCAAGGTTGTTGGCGCTAGCAGCGGGCTACTGAGACGCCGTTGGTGATCGAAAACCCGTGCGATGTGCCCCGACCGCAATGCGTGACTTGATAGGTCCCCCCGTACTTCCGGCCAGAGCTCCCAGTCGTCATAAAACCGAAAGTCCCCGGCGCGCGGCATATCAAGCCCGTGGGTCGTTGGATCGAACCAAAATTCACCTCCCGCCTCACGAATAGCATCCGAAGTGTCGACTGCGGACTTCTTGAAGCCGTTGGCCTCTGGAGGCGATGTGAATGGCGAAAGCACTGCACCTCGCACATACCCATCCGTCACCCCCTTCTTGACCCACGGAATCAGGGTATTGCGGGCCGTATCCTGCACGAAAACACTCACGCGACGCCCTCCAGTGCAACATAGAGGGCCGAGCCGTTCCTATACCGGCGTGCTGGCTGACGGTGCAACGTACGTTCGACGACGCCTATAAGTTTGGAGGGCAAGTCGGGTCTCGCGACGGCCAGCGCAACATGATCGGCCGTGCGGAGTCTCCTAAGGTAATCATTGTCGTCGCCTTTGTATGGAACTGGCGCTGCACCAGTCGCCGCTAGGTAGACCAATGCGCCGCAACCGAAAACATCTGATGCCGGGGTCGGCGCCCCGGAATAGCTCTGTATGTGCTCCGGCGTCATATAACCCGGAGTACCGGGCTGCCCGCCAACTGTGATTCCCGTGCGCAAAGTATGCTTCGCGACCCCCGGGTCCATCACAACGAAGCCCCCTCTATTCAGACGCTGCACATTGCCGGGGCTCAAGTCCCGATGGATCACACCGTGCGAGTGAAGTGCACCGAGCCCAGCTGCCACATCGCGCGCCAAAGCGACAAGATCGGCCGCCGACCAGCCCGATCCACAGTTCCTCAAATCAGTGCCTTCTAGATACGACTCTAGCCAGCACATTGCATCCGGTCTTGCACCAATTTCGATGAGTTCGGATGTCACCTTCACAACATTTGGATGGTCAATCCGAGTTAGTAATTCAACTTCCCGCCTCGCGCGCTCAATCGCCGCAGGATCGGAGGAAGCGGTGAGATTGACGACCTTCAGGACACTTAGAACGCCGTCTGGAGTTTGGACAAGATAGACAGCCTTCTGCCCACCTGGCGTAAGGGGCCGTACGAGTACTACACCGAGTTTTGCGCACGCCATTGTCAAAAGATCATCCATGGTGAAAGCATTGCACGGATATCAAGCAATTCACGCCTGATTATCGGTTGAATTCAGAAATGAAGGAACACAATCACCCGCGCCGAAATGCACTCCTTAGGAGCTCAACCGGCTCTTCACGAACGAGGGTGTAGGAGTGGTCTGAATCCGCCGGATTCGAGGAGGCTTCTGACGATGTAGTTGGTCAGGTTTCGGAAGCCGAGTGCGGTGCCGCGGAGGTGTTCGAGTCTGCCGTT
>Ga0307486_1000244_pt1 | contig 54253 bp, 17 predicted proteins | sample CBIW02metaG_FD_203663 | JGI IMG/M metagenome (GOLD analysis project Ga0307486, IMG submission 203663) | Sea-ice brine microbial communities from Beaufort Sea near Barrow, Alaska, United States - CBIW 0.2 | ecosystem: Environmental > Aquatic > Marine > Coastal | place: USA: Alaska | collected... | reverse complement strand
ATGAAATGATAATTTTGATAAATACTTTAAAATACAACTCGTTTAGGTTACAGTTAAATTCGTAGTAGAACTATTAATTTTTAGAAGGATTAAAATTGATTACCCACAGTATTTCATATAGAGCCAAGATTAAAGACTTTCTGCCATGAATTTTAAAATCATAGTAGCTAGATTCTGATATTTCAATTTTCATGTTAAGCTTTTGTAAAAATTTAAACCACTTTTCTTTAAGTGATGCTAACTCTTTAGGTATTACTCTTAAACCTTTATCAAGTGTTTCTATTTCCGCTTCCCATTTAATTTTGGCGTTTTTAATCCTTTCAGGTGTCAAGTTGAGACTTAACTCTTTTTTCGTATGTGCTTCATCATGGTGATACAAGCACAATACAACTAGATTATCTTCTGAATGACTTCTACTTTCATGCCACTCAATTAAATGGTGTATAATTATAGACTTCTCTTTTTCTCTACAAATACAGCATGTCCTTCGTGACTTGTAAAGTAGATTGTCTAAAATTTCATCCGGAATCGAAGGACGTGATTTACTGTAAATTAATTCAATATCTTTTTTATCTATTCCAATTAATTTTAATTTTTCAGATCCACAAGTTGCAAGGCTTTGAATTGTATAACCTGCTTTAACAATATTCATTGCCTTTTCGCTATCAATCCCTTTAGATAATAATGCATTAAGAGTTTTACTCATTACAATGTTTCGTTTAATTTTCATCAGCATTTCTCATGAATACTCACAGTATATGGTTAGGTGAGTCAAGAACAATCAACTTAACTCCTAATAATATCGGTTTTTTCCTTCCATGTTATAGGTACTAATTTTTTGCCTTTTCTCCATACTTCCCTTACTCCAGACTTAAATTTATCGTTTTTCAGCATTGCATGATCCGTTACAATTACTTGCAATTTATTTTTAGTTTCATCTACTACTCTAAATATAAATGAAAACATTTTATCCACTGCAATTTCGTCACTACTTTGCAGTTCTCCTTGAGACTCTAATTCTTTTTCAGGCGGATAATATACTTGGGAAGGCTGATCTAGAATCAAAAAACGCGGTACAGGTCTATTCTTTTGTATAAAGTGTTTATGAAGTCCAAAATGAATAAGTAAATGATAGGAAACCCAATTTGCACCACTTCCCATTTTTGTAAGCGGAATTGATCTGTCATCTGTATCTGCGTAGAGCATTAATTTGCTAGGGTTGAATCTAATAGCTGCATTTTCATATTCTAGATCTAAATATTGGGCCCAATTACTCATCTGTAAATTGATTTTATTCATTATGGCATCTAATTTATCTTGCTTTGATTCTCTAGATAACTTTAACTCTAATTCATCAATTCTCTCTTGTAAACTATCTAGCTCAATTCTCTGATTTGAGTTAGATGTTTCAAGTTTCATACTATCTAAAAAAAGCCCTACTTTCCCAATTACTTTACCTCTTCGAATATTATCATCCTTTAATTTTCTTGATTCATCTTCTTCAGCATAAATTATTTTTAAATCAGTATTAACTTGTTGTATATAGTTATTCGCTTCATCAATATCATTTTGAATACGATTTAAGTAACTAGAAATTTTTGGCTTATCTCCAACAGTCGTTGCAAGGCTAGAATTTAATGAAGCAAGTGACGCATTAATATTTTCAATTGTAGGCGGAATATAACTAGATTCTTCACCTATTAGACTATTCCATTTCACACCGTCTTTAGGCACTTTGTATAAGTTAATAGAAAGAAGTCTTTGATGTTGTTCTTTCACTTCTGTGGAGTAACCAGAGGCGTCTTCTGCAAATGAACGGACAGAGTGAATTTCTATATTCAACTGATCAATTTTTTCTTTTGTTTTCTTTTTCTCCTGTATTAAAGAATTTATTCTTTCACTATACCCACCAATATCACCAGATGCATCTTTCCAATGGGAAAGGTTATATAAAACTTCTAGAGCCTCATTTTCATCGCCTATTTCTACATATGGATTTATTAAGCCAACTTCTTTACCTTCCTCAACATAGTTATAAAGATCAGATCTGCCTTTCTCAACAATCTTCTCCGCAATTTCAATTTCTCTTTTCACCCGACGATATTGCTTCCTTAAACTAGCTATTTGTTTTTCGACTTCAATTGCTTCCTCATTAACTGCTCCAAGAAAGTATGGTAAAGTATCAATAATTGCTTGTTTAATAAAGCTACCTTTCTCACTGTTTTGCTTAAAGAATATACTGCTTTTTTGAGCAATTAGGTCTTGAGGCTGAAAATTGTATAGTTTAGCATGTTTGAATGACACTGATAATTCGTCCCTAGTTGCAAAATCAGGCTTATTTATATAATCATTTATGCCGAGTTTGTCTTCAAATAATTTAGAAAGTAAGCTAATATTAGAATTTGGAACTATTTGATCGATTCCTGGAATTTCAGACACCTGTTCTTCTGTGAAGTAGAAAATTTCGCTTGTAGAATCTTGGTTTATTTTATCCGGATTAATTCTTGCTACAAATACTTCTATCGTTGAAAACGAAAAAATTGTCGCAAAATAGGTTACATGATCTTTAATGTAGCCAGAAGCAATATTACAATCAGAACTTCCCATACAATAGTTGACGATATCTATTATAGCTGTCTTACCAGTTTTTGATTCACCCGTTATTATGTTGACTTCTCCGAGGTTAAAATCTAGAGTTCTAATTGTCCCATCTTCATGGTATAGTATTATCTGTTTGATTTGCATATTCTATGGTTTAATTCCGAAAAATGTATACGTAATTTTTTCTGACGGAAAAGTGTTTATCCAAGTACCTAGTTTTCCTGCTCCATTTAGTATATCTGTGATTTCTTCGGTGTAATCTTGATGAAATTTCTTTGACCTAGTAATTACAGGAACTATTTCACCTTCAGAATTAAACTCAATTATTCCATGACCATATAGGAATAATAGAGATTCTCTCGTGTAAGGCGTTAAATATCTTATTCTAGGACCAATAATTAGTTTTAGTTCTTCATTATTTGTTAACCATTCATGGAGTTTTGTTCTTTTAGACCTTGGCAAGAGGTTTCTAGTTTGTTTATGCAAAATTATTGGTAAAATGAAAAAGGCCAATGAAAATGGTAGTCCTTCTTTTCCAGAATCCTTGCAATATTGCACTATAGTTTTTCTAATTACTTCTCCACAAAATGCAGGATTTAGTAAATTGGATGTAAATATTGATCGCTTATCCCAATTAGGTATTTTCATGTTCTATCTTTAAAGTTTGGGTTAAATCCTATTCTTTCTTCTTCAGCGAGTATCTGATAACTACCTCTTACTAAAAAAGAATCAGTAACTTTTGGTCGAATAAATATTTGTGGCAAATTCTCTGAATACAACTTTGTGTAAAAAGATTTACCAATTTCAAGTATTTCCTCATCATCTTTACCATCAGTCAAATCCTGAAGAAAATCGAATTTTGTTTCCCATTCTTCATATAGCTTCTCCTCATATTTATGTTCATCATCTGGGTCAAGTAGATTCTCTCTTATCCACTTTGATCTCTGCCTAAACGTTCTTAAATAATCACTTATTGCGTTCTTTAATGAAGCTTTATTGATACCAATTCCTGCCAATTCCTTTACAAACCTCCTATCACTAAAATCTACGAACTCAGTATCTGAAATATTAATTTTGGTGCCGAAATCGATAGGGAGATTATCTGAAGTCAATTTACTCGTAATGTCTACAATTTTATTCCTTAAAGTCCCTAAGTCTATTAAATTGATACCATCTGAGTTCAATTGATTTATTGATGTCCCGAACCACCATCCTTCCAATCTTTCAAAAAGAGAATCCATATTTTCTCGATTCACACTAAACCTTAAACTTTTCTTTATTTTCTCTTCAAGTTCATCAAAATTCATGGTTGAATCTAGAACAACAATCCTTTCAATTAGCTCTTTTTGTTCGTATTGGCTTAATCCAGAGAAAGCTTTATAACCAACTAAATTAGTTTGATTACTAGTTTCTTTACAAATTTCTAATATTTCACTAACTGCTATCTCAGCATCAATAATTTCCTCTCTTAACCTTCCAAAAATACTTTCAGGAGCGCATTCCGCTGTAGTTATTAATGTAAAATTAGATTCCGAGAGTTTTATTTTCCCATTTCTTACTGATTCTGCCCAAACTCTGATAGTTTTCCACAGGTCTGTACTTCTATCAGTTAAGTTCACACTGTTTTTTATATGAAATTTAGTTTGATAAAGATCATTTTGGTTAAATTCTGAAATTTCTATGTCATCTAAATTCTCAAAGAACAAACTAGATTCGTCAGACCCTTCATGATTAAGAAGTAGGTTTAAACCATATCTAATTTGGAAGTAGTATCCTAATGATGGTCCCTTTGCTGAAAAGTCTGTTTCCATTGTTATTTTTCTAATTTCAATTATTGTTAGCTATTGGCAAAATACCATGGCGTATATCCTAATTAGGTCATTCATCCCAAATTTAACAATTATTTCAAACCTCTCTTACTTTTAATTCATCCTCTACAAATTGGCACCTCTAAAAAAAACAAGCTCTCCACTTTCCACATTACCTTACGTTTTACTTCCTTTTCCCTTTTTCTTCCTTTCTCTGCGAACTTTCATTTCAAAGGCCCCTGCGAACCTCTGCTTCTCTGCGAAACTTTGCCTAACCTTTTTTTTACCCGATACTCTTAAAAAACCTTCCCCCCTCTCTTAAATTTTAATTATCTTTGCGTTTTCATAATCGTAAAAGAATCATGGCAGATAATCGTTATAATCAAAGAGGTGTTTCCGCGGGGAAAGAGGATGTTCATAATGCAATTGCAAATATTGATAAGGGACTTTTTCCTCAGGCATTTTGTAAAATTGTTCCGGATTTATTGACTGGAAGTGAGGATCACTGTATTGTAATGCATGCTGACGGAGCGGGAACAAAATCTGCTTTGGCTTATATGTACTGGAAGGAAACAGGAGATATTTCTGTTTGGAAAGGTATTGCTCAAGATGCTTTGATTATGAATGTTGACGATTTATTGTGTGTTGGAGCAACGGATAACATTCTTGTTTCTTCTACAATTGGTCGTAACAAAAACTTGATTACTGGAGAAGTTCTTTCTGCTTTGATTAATGGTTCTGAAGAATTATTGGCTGATTTACGAGAAATGGGAATCGGAATTGACTCAACTGGTGGTGAAACTGCTGATGTTGGAGATTTGGTTCGCACGATTATCGTTGATTCAACTGTGGTTTGTAGAATGAAGCGTGAGGATGTAATTTCTAATCACAATATAAAAGCTGGAGATGTAATTGTTGGACTTTCTTCTTCTGGTCAAGCAACTTATGAAACGGAATACAATGGAGGAATGGGATCGAACGGATTAACTTCTGCTCGTCATGATGTTTTCCATAAATATTTGGCAGAGAAATTCCCAGAGAGTTTTGACCCAAGTGTTCCTGATGATTTAGTGTATAGTGGGAATTACAAATTGACTGATGAAGTTGAAGGAAGTCCATTAAACGCAGGGAAATTAGTGCTTTCTCCGACGAGAACTTACGCTCCAATTATTAAGAAAATTTTAGACAATCACCGTGCAGACATTCATGGAATGGTACATTGCAGTGGTGGTGCACAAACTAAAGTATTGCACTTTATAGATAATTTACATATTGTTAAGGATAATCTCTTCCCTATTCCACCTTTGTTTAAAGCAATTCACGAAGAATCTGGAACGGATTGGAAAGAGATGTACAAGGTTTTCAATATGGGACACCGAATGGAACTTTACGTACCTGAAGAAATTGCGCAAGACATCATTAAGATTTCAGAATCATTTAATGTGGATGCACAAATCGTTGGTCGTGTTGAAGAAAGTGAGACAAAAAAACTTACGATTACATCGGAATTCGGTACTTTTGAATATTAATCACATTTATGGATAATACATTATTAAGCAAATTAGAAGCTATTCATTACCGCTTTAAGGAAGTTGGTCAATTAATTGTTGACCCTGACATTATTTCGGACATGACGCGCTATGTCAAGCTGAACAAAGAATATAAAGATTTAGAAGAACTAGATAGAGTTTACGAAGAATATAAAAACGTCTTAGAAAACATCGCTTCTTCACGCGAATTACTTGCAGAGGAAAAAGATCCTGAAATGCGAGAAATGGCGAAAATGGAATTGGATGATTTAGAGCACCAACGTCCAGAAATGGAAGAAGAAATCAAATTTATGTTGATTCCTAAAGATCCTGAAGACGACAAAAACGTTATTATAGAATTGCGTTCTGGAACTGGTGGAGACGAAGCTTGTATTTTCGTGGAAGATATTTACCGTATGTATACGATGTTCTTTAAGGAAAGAGGATGGAAAGTTGAAATCATTAACTCCAACCAAGGAACAACTTCTGGATATAAAGAGGTTTCGATGAATATTGAAGGAGACGGAGTTTATGGAACAATGAAGTTTGAATCTGGTGTACACCGTGTTCAGCGAGTTCCAGAAACAGAATCTCAAGGACGTGTTCATACATCTGCAATTACTGTAGCGGTCTTACCCGAAGCAGAAGAAGTTGATGTTGAATTGAACATGGGAGATGTCCGTCGTGATACTTTCCGTGCTTCTGGAGCAGGTGGACAACACGTTAACAAGACGGATTCAGCAATTCGTTTAACCCACGCACCTTCAGGAATTGTTGTTGAATGTCAAGATGGTCGTTCACAGCACAAAAACTACGACAAAGCACTTTCTGTTTTACGTTCGAGATTGTACCAAGTTGAATTGGATAAAATCATGAGTGAAAGAGCCGAAAAACGTAAGTCATTGGTATCTTCAGGAGATAGATCAGCAAAAATTAGAACATACAATTATCCACAAGGAAGAATTACAGATCACCGAATCAACAAAACGATGTACAATCTTTCGTCATTTATGAATGGTGACATTCAGGAAATGGTTGATGCATTGAAAATGGCTGAGAACGCTGAGAAGTTAAAAGGAGAAAGTGCAATTTGATAATTGATAATTTTAAAAAATGTGATTCATTAGTTCATGATTTTTAGAAGAAATTATTGAAATAATTTAGTTTATTTTTGAAATGCGTTGCGCGGATTGTGTGGCGCATTTTTTGTTTCTTTATATTTAATAATTCTCCTTTCAAGTATAATTGCTAATTTAGATATTCAAGAACTCACAGATGAAATCAGTACTAATATTAATTCTTCTACTAAGTACTCTTATCTCTTGCGGAATGAGGCGCCAAAGTGTAAAACAAATTATCGTCTATAAATATTATTTTGACCATCCTGAAGAGACAAAGACTTTAGACAAAATTGATTTGTTCATTCATAAGAGGAAACCCAATTGGAGAGATGACATGAGTTATAATAAAACCGTAAATTTCGGAAAAGATTCTACTATTTATGGTCTAACGATAACACTCGAGCCTACCGATGCTTCTGGAAGTGAAATTTTAAACTTTAGATATATTATAAATGCAAGAACAGATGAGAAATCCTTCACTTATGATTATCGCTTTTTTAATGAAACAACAAAGATAGCTAGCGAGTTACGTTTCCGTAAAGATGAAGGAATTGAAAAACCATCAAGTTCTGAAATTAGTACTTGGTATTCAACAGACAGTGTAGAGCACTATAGAGATTTTCAAATTTCTAATGGAGTTATAGATGAATTCAAGGATTACTTTGTAAAAAACACCGATTCACTGACATATAATGAGGTTTTGCCAATTTCAACAGTTAAAAAACACTCAACTTTGACTTCAAGTATATATCGCAGTATTATTTGTTTATCGAAAGAGAATAATATCTACAGCAATCTTACTGTAGACACCACTTATATTGACGGAGAGCTTAAAGTCAAAAAACAAATAAATGACTATTTCAGCAGTACTATAATCAATGATTCAGGGTTGCAGGTATTTATTGAATATCCTTTAAACAAACAAAGTTATAGAGAAAAACACTTCAAAGATAATGAAGAACTTCCTGTTTATGAAGTTCACTATAAAATGGATACGGTAACTAAGGATACGACTTATAGTTTAGAAATGAAATCTGAACCAACGAAGAAAGGGAAAGTACAAACTTATAAAGTGCTAGGAAGTATTTCAAAAAAGAAGGATTCTTTGGATAGGAAAATCCCAATAACGAAAAGAGAAGTGCAAATTTACACTGATAAAAACGAAAATGTAATTAAATATCATTCTATATCCTATACCGATCAAGGGCACAAATTAGAATATAAATACACCATCAATCCTTACAAAGATTTATATTATGAAAGAGAGGCATTAATTGATCAAAGGACAATTCCGGAAATTTCAGGAAATCAAAATTACGACCTTCAGAAACCAAGAGATTATATTTCTAATTGGAGTCATGGGGGTGGTTATCCAAAATTAAATGCAAAAGAAATTCGTAAAAAAGAAGCGAGAATCGAAGCCTGGGAAAAACTAGAAAGACCTAAAAGAGCATTTTACAAGGGGATACACAAAATATCGAAATCTATAGAAAAAGATCGGAAGAATAATTTCGAAAAAAGAATTTTCAATGATGGTTATAATGAGTTAATTTATCATATCTGGTATTTTGAAGATTGATAATTACAAAATATGATTCAATAAAGTCGAGCTTTTTGATTGAAACAGTTTCTGTATGGATTCAAACAATCAAAATATTTTACGCAGATTGCGTTACGCATTTTGCGTTATACAATTTGCGTAATTTTTAATTTATTCTTACATTTACTGTAAATAAGTTTTAAATGAAGAACAAGAACCCATTTTTAATTTCAGGATATGGTGGAAGTGAGTATTTCTGTGACCGCAGAGAGGAAACCGATCAATTGATTCGCCTGATAAAGAATCAAGTAAATGTTAGTTTATTTGCCTACAGACGTTTAGGGAAAACAGGGCTAATAAAACATGTGCACAACCAATTGAAAGATGATAAAGAAATTGTCTGTCTTTACATAGATATTCTTGGAACAACGGAGTTAAATGAATTCACTAATATGCTTGCCACTAGTATTTATAATGACTTTCCAAAGAATAAAACTTTTGGGAAAAAGATAATAAATGCGATTCAATCACTTCGACCAAACATTTCTTTTGATGAATTTACAGGTTCACCAAGCATCAGTTTCAATATGAGTAGTAAAACTCAAAATGAAGCTACTTTGCAACAGTTGTTCAATTTTTTAAATGAACAGGAGATTCAAATTACATTAACAATTGATGAGTTTCAGCAAGTTTTAGAATATCCAGAGAAGAATACCGAATCAATTCTACGCACTCAAATGCAAAAATTGGAAAATATTCAATTTATTTTTTGTGGAAGTAATCAGAAAATGATGCACGAGATCTTCAATAGTGCAAAGCGACCATTTTTCGCCAGTTGCACACCTATGAATTTAGGATTTATAGCTCAAGATGAATATTCCATATTCATTCGGAAAATGTTTAAAAGTGCAAATCGGGAAATTGATCAGCCAACATTAGATTTCATTTGTTCATGGACAATGAGACACACTTTCTACACACAATATTTTTGTAATTTTTTATTTGCCTCAAAATATAAAAAGATAGACTTAAAGATTGCACAGAATATAGCACTAGAGATTTTAGACACTCATGAGAGCACCTTTTTTCAATATAGAAATCTGCTGACAACTCCACAATGGAAAACATTAAAGGCGGTTGCAAAAGAAGAAAGACTTCTTCAACCTACAGCCACTTCTTTTATTCAAAAATATAAATTAGGAACACCCTCAACGGTGAGCAGAAGTATACATGCATTACTAGAAAAAGAAATGATTTTGTATAATTCGGCTGTTGAAAAACCTTATTATGAAGTATATGATAAGTTCTTATTGAGGTGGTTGGAGAAAGATAATTGATAATTGACACATAAAAAATGTAATGCAATAAACTCTCATTTTGACGGGAATTATTGATAATAAAATAATTTTAGCGTGATTTTATTAAAATACGTTACGCATTTTGCGTTATACAATTTGCGTAATTTTTAATTTTCAAATGGATTGTATCTCATCAAATTCAAAAGGTAATTTAACCTCAATTTCTAGCTCGTAGAAAGCCAAACTTTTGTTCTTTATCAATGCCTTTGAAATTAGCCATACTATTTCTGTCAATTAAACGTTCATATTGTAATCTAAAGTAGCTTTATACTATAAATCACCTAATAAATCAGTATATTTGTGTCTTTAAAAAATTTCAGCAACTAAACTGATCGACTATGGACAAGGCAAAACTTATAGCAGAAATTAAATCAAAAAAATCCTTCCTTTGTGTTGGGTTAGATACTGATATGGATTTAATTCCAAAGCATTTGTTGGACACTGAAGATCCTATTTTTGAATTCAACAAAGCAATTATTGATGCAACAAAAGATTTTTGTGTTGCTTACAAGCCAAATATTGCTTTTTACGAATGTCATGGTCCAAAAGGTTGGGAGTCTTTAAAGAAAACGTTAGACTACATTCCAAAAGATAAGTTTACTATTGCAGATGCAAAGCGCGGTGATATTGGGAATACTTCTCGTTATTACGCAAAGACTTTCTTTGAATATATGGATTTTGATGCAGTTACGATCGCTCCTTATATGGGAGAAGATTCCATAACTCCATTCTTAGAATATAAAGACAAATGGGTAATTGTTTTGGCATTGACTTCAAACAAAGGCGCATTAGATTTCCAATTTATGACAGACATGAATGGAGAGAAATTGTATGAACGTGTTTTGAAGAAAACAGCAAAATGGGGAACTCCAGAAAACTTAATGTATGTTGTTGGAGCAACTAGAGCTGAAAGTATTAAAACGGTACGTAAAATTGTTCCAAATCACTTCTTTTTAGTTCCTGGTTTTGGAGCGCAAGGCGGAAGTTTAATAGATACTGCTCAGTATGGTTGGAATGACGATTGCGGATTGTTAGTGAATTCTTCTCGTGGTATTCTTTATGCTTCAAATGGTGAAGATTTCGCACAAAAAGCAGGTGAAAAAGCGCAGGAAATTCAAAAACAAATGGAAGTTATTTTAGTGGAGAAAGGGTTTATTTAATGGTTAATTATTAATGTTTAATTGTTAACGTTTTGGATGTTTTGATTTTGAATTGCTTTACAATTTAAAATTCATAATTCGAAATTCAACTAACAACTCCACACAAATATTGAGAAGCGACACAGATCAATCCTTTGGGAAAATCATGGTAATTCGTAATTTCTAATTCGTAATTCGAAATTCGTAATTCAACTAACAACTCCATGCAAATATTGAGAAGCCACACAGATCAATCCTTTGGGAAAATCATGGTAATTCGTAATTTCTAATTCGTAATTCATAATTCGAAATTCGTAATTCAACTAACAACTCCACACAAATATTAAGAAGCCACACAGATCAATCCTTTGGGAACATCATGGTAATTCGTAATTCGTAACTCATAATTCATAATTCATAATTAAAAAATTACTTAATAATATTCACATTTCCTGACAGCTCCACTTTATTATTGTTTGTAGCTTCCCTAAATTCAATTTTCCAGATATAAACGCCGTCTTGAACTCTTTTTGCTCCATTTACTCCATAACTTCCATCCCAGCCGTAATTAGCATCATTACTTTCAAACAATAACTCTCCCCATCTATTGTAGATTCTTAATCTATAATTCATTGGATCATATCCTGTGTGAAAAACAGGTTTAAAGGTTTCGTTGTACTTGTCACCATCTGGCGTAAAAGTATTCGGAATGTAATAGATCAAATCTGCAACATACGGCAGGATTTTATAAACTGTGTCAGCACAACCATACTCGCTATAAGCAATCATCTGAATTGTGTATGAATCCACACCATCTTCTTCACCTGAATAAAGATGATTTGGATCTGTTAATGTGCTAGATTCTCCATCTCCGAAGCTCCATTCATATGTTTCTGATCCTATTGATTCATTTGTAAATGACGCTTCATTTTTAAAGCTTGAAAGTTCGTCTGGATTAACTGAAAAGTCGGCTATTGGATATTCACCTACACAGATATAATCATTTTCTGTCAGATTATTAATACAGCCATATTGCGATACAACCTCTAAATTTATATCATAGCATTCTACTGAATTGAATGTATAGTTGACATTAGTTCCTGGTAAAACTGTTGTTCCATTAATAGTGAAAGTACAGACATCCGTTGGAGCATGTAATAAACTACTAAAGTTCACTTCCAATGGATAACAACCTGTTAATGTATCGGCTACAAAATCAGCTAATGGCAATGAATGAACTGTTACATCAACTTGATCTGTATTGTCGCAGCCATAAATTGAAGTTCCAGTTACAGTATAAGTTTTTGTTCCTACACTTTGTATAAAACTTACGCCATCAGTTACACCATTATCCCAAGTATAACTAGTAGCTCCACTTCCATTCAAAATAATTGGATCTCCAATACAAGCATCAATATCACTTCCAGCTAAAACCGCTGGTAAAGGATGAATTAAAACAGCCAAAACATCTGAAGAGAAACAATTCGCTAACTCAGCAGTAACGGTATAATAAGTTGTTCCAACTGGCGGTATAAATCCAACTCCGTCGGTAACTCCATTGTCCCAAGATATATTGGCACTTTCTGGATTATCAGCATTTAATGTTACAGTAGTTCCTTCACAATGTTCTTGATCAAGTCCAGCGTTAATTGCTGGTGCATTAGGATCAGATAAGTTGATTGAAATTATTTCTGTCGTACTACAAGATGGACAATCTTCATCATAAACAGTGAAATTAACGTATGAACTAGCTATTAATCCTGTTATAATATATTCGCCTGCTGAGTTTGTTGTTATCGGGTAGGAAGCACCTCCATCATAACTCATTTCATAATTTGATGAAGGATTAAGCCCTGAAAGTGTAATTGTTCCATTAGCAGCCGCACAAGCTGTTGGATTAGTGCTTGAAACTGTGAATGCAGGTGGTGTATATGAATCAATAGTAATTGTATGCGTAACATCAATGCTATTTCCACAGTCATCAGTTACACTGTAAATTCGTGTAACTATTTCTCCGTCGCATGCATTTCCATCTGAACTTTCAGAAACAAATGCAACAGTTGGATTCACTGTACAATTATCTGCTTCATCCGTTACCAAGGCAATATCAGTTGCTGGAACATCGTTTAAACATTCCACGGTTAAATCAGTTGGATTACTCGCTGTTGGTAAGATGTCATCGTTGATTGTAATCGTTTGAACTACATCAATGTTATTTCCACAGTCATCAGCGATATTGTATGTTCTTGTGATCACTTCTGGACAAGTATTGCCATCAGAAACATCGCTAACATGAGTAACAGTCGGATTTACTGTACAATTATCAGCCTCGTCAGTAATTGCAGTAATATCTACAACCGGAACATCTCCAATACATTGAACTGCGGCATCTGCTGGTGCTGTTCCTGTTGGTAGAATATCGTCGTTGATTGTAAACGTTTGAATAACATCGATGTTATTTCCACAGTCATCAGCAATATTGTAAGTTCTTGTAATCACTTCTGGACAAGTATTGCCATCAGAAATATCACTTGTATGCGTAACTGTTGGATTTACTGTGCAATTGTCAGCTTCATCAGTTATTGAAGTAATATCCACAACTGGAATATCGCCAAGACATTGAACTGCTAAATCTGCAGGTGCTGTTCCTGTTGGAAGAATGTCATCATTTATCGTTATCGTTTGCGTAAGATCAGTGTTATTTCCACAATCATCAGTAATAGTATAAGTTCTTGTGATTACCTCTGGACAAGTATTTCCATCTGAAACATCTCCAGTATGAGCAACTGTTGGAGTTACAGTACAATTATCTGCTTCATCTGTGATTAATGCAATATCAGCTGCTGGAACATCTCCAATACATTGAACTGCAACAGCCGCTGGGGCAGTTCCTGTTGGAGCAGTATCATCGTTAATCGTGATTATTTGAATAACATCAATGTTATTTCCACAATCATCAGCGATATTGTATGTTCTTGTAATCACTTCTGAACAAGTATTTCCATCTGAAACATCACTAACATGAGTTACAATTGGATTAACGGTGCAATTGTCCGCCTCATTTGTAATTGAAGTAATATCTACAACTGGAACATCTCCAATACATTGAACTATTACATCTGCAGGTGCATTTCCTGTTGGATCAATATCGTCATTGATAGTTATTATTTGGGTAATATCAATATCATTTCCACAATCATCAGCAATATTGTAAGTTCTTGTAATGACTTCAGGGCAAGTATTTCCATCTGAAACATCTCCAACATGCGTAACAGTTGGGTTTACTGCACAATTATCTGCTTCATCAGTAATGTAATTAATGTCAGGCGCTGGAACATCTCCAATACATTGAACTGCTAATGGCGCTGCTGTTCCCGTTGGATCAATATCATCATTAACCGTAAATATCTGTGTAACATCAATGTTATTTCCACAAGCATCAGCAATATTGTAAGTTCTTGTAATGACTTCTGGACAAGTATTTCCATCCGAAACATCACTAACATGTGTTACAATTGGGTTTACTGTACAATTATCTGCTTCATCTATAATAACTGTAATGTCTGCTGCTGGAATATCTCCGACACATTGAAATGCTAAATCTGCTGGTGCCGTTCCTGTTGGAAGAATATCATCATTAATTGTGAATAACTGATTTACATTAATGCTATTTCCACAAGCATCGGCAATATTGTAAGTTCTTGTAATTACCTCAGGACAAGTATTCCCGTCTGACACATCTCCAACATGCGTAACCGTTGGAATAACAGTACAATTATCGGCTTCATCTGTAATTAAAGTAACATCTGCTGCTGGAATATCTCCGATACATTGAAATGCTAAATCTGCAGGCGCCGTTCCTGTTGGGAGAATATCATCATTGATTGTTATTATTTGTGTAACGTTAATATTGTTTCCGCAATCATCAGCGATATTGTAAGTTCTTGTAATGATTTCTGGACAAGTGTTTCCGTTTGATACATCTCCAACATACGTTACTGTTGGATTAGTAGTACAATTATCTGCTTCATCAGTAATTAAAGTAATATCTGCTGCTGGAACATCTCCAATACATTGAACTAAAACTGCTGCTGGTGCAGTTCCGGTTGGGTTGGTATCATCATCAATTGTAATTACTTGAATCACATCAATGTTGTTTCCACAATCATCAGCGATATTGTATGTTCTTGTAATTATTTCTGGACAAGTATTTCCATCTGAAACATCACTAACATGAGTAACAATTGGATTTACTGTACAATTATCAGCTTCATTGGTAATTGCATTAACATCAACCGCTGGAACATCTCCTATACATTGAACTGCTAGATCCGCTGGTGCAGTTCCTGTTGGAAGAATATCATCATTAATTGTAATTGTTTGAATAACGTTAATGTTATTTCCACAGTCATCCGCAATATTGTATGTTCTTGTGATCACTTCTGGACAAGTATTTCCATCAGAAACATCTCCAACATGAGTTACAGTTGGGTTTACTGTACAATTATCTGCTTCATCTGTGATTGAATTAATATTTACTACTGGAACATCTCCAATACATTGAACTAAAACATCTGCTGGCGCAGTTCCTGTTGGAAGAATGTCATCATTGATTGTAAATACCTGAGCAACGTTAATATTATTTCCACAGTCATCAGCGATATTGTATGTTCTAGTGATCACTTCTGGACAAGTATTTCCATCGGAAACATCACTAACATGAGTAACAGTTGGGTTTACAGTACAATTATCAGCTTCATCGGTGATTGATGTGGTATCTACAACTGGAATATCACCAACACATTGAAATGCTAAATCTGCAGGCGCTGTTCCTGTTGGATTAGTGTCATCATTAATTGTAAATAACTGAGTAACGTTAATGTTATTTCCACAAGCATCTGCGATATTGTAAGTTCTAGTAACGACTTCAGGACAAGAATTTCCATTTGAAACATCTCCGACATGAGTTACAGTTGGATTCACAGTGCAATTATCGGCTTCATCTGTAATTAAAGTAACATCTTCTGCTGGAATATCTCCGATACATTGAAATGCTAAATCTACAGGTGCAGTTCCTGTTGGAAGAATGTCATCATTAACCGTTATGATTTGTGTAACATTAATATTATTCCCACATGCATCTGCAATATTGTAAGTTCTAGTAATTATTTCTGGACAAGTATTTCCGTTTGAAATATCACTAACATGTGTAACTATTGGATTTGCTGTACAATTATCAGCTTCATCAGTAATTGAAGTAATATCTACTGCCGGAACATCGCCAATACATTGAACTAAAACATCTGCTGGCGCTGTCCCTGTTGGGTTTATAAGATCGTTGATGATTATTTCTTGCGTACAACTTACTGTTACACCGCAAGTATCTGCAATCTGATAAGTTCTTGTTATCGTTTTTGGACAAGTGCTTCCATTTGATACTTCACTAAATAAAACGAATGAAGCTGAATCAATAACTCCTCCTGCTGGAATAGTAGCTGAACCTCCTGCAGCAATAAATTCATCAAAGTCGGCATAAGCGGGTTGTTCAGAAATATCACAAGTTGCAGTCAGGCCGGCTGGACAAGTAATATCCGTGATAGCTGGTGAAACTGTAATCATCATTTGATCTGAAGAAAAACAATTCGTTAAATCTGCTGTAACTGTGTAGAAAGTTATTCCAACTGGTGGAACAAAACCAACTCCGTCCGTTACTCCATTATCCCAGGAGAGAATTGCTCCACTTGGATTATTAGCCGTTAATATTACCGTTGTTCCTTCACAATATTCTTGATCAAGTCCTGCATCTATAAATCCGGAAGTTGGATCATTAATATTTATAGAAACATTTTCTGTGGTGGTACACGCTGGACAATCTCCATCCGAAACAGTAAAATTAGTGAATGAACCAACGGATAATCCAGTTATGACATATTCGCCAGCTGAGTTAGTGGTAATAGCGTTGGTTCCACCACCATCATAACTCATTTCATAATTTGTATTTGGATCAAGTCCAGACAGTGTAATTGTTCCATCATTACCTCCACAAGATCCTGTTCCCATTCCCGAAACAGTAAATGTTGGTGTGTAAGAATCAATAATAATTGATTGGCTAACATTAATACTGTTTCCACAATCATCTGTTACACTATAAATTCGAGTAATTATTTCTCCATTACATGTGTTTGCATCTGTACTTTCTGAAACAAAAGCAACTGTTGGATTTACAGTACAATTATCTGTTTCTCCGACAACTTCTGCAATATTTACTGCTGGAACATCAGTTAAACATTGAACTGTAATTGCAGCTGGATTATTAGCTGTTGGATTCGTATCGTCGTTGATTGTAAATACTCGCGAAACGTTAATATTATTTCCACAAGCATCTGCAATATTGTAAGTTCTTGTCACTACTTGTGGACAAGAATTTCCATTTGAAACATCTCCGACGTGAGTAATTATAGGATTTACAGTGCAATTATCTGCTTCATCGGTGATCGAGTTTATATCAACAGCTGGAATATCTGCAAAACACTGTAAAGCTAAATCTGCTGGAGCGGATCCAGTTGGAAGAATATCATCATTAATTGTTATCGTTTGGGTTATGTCAGTATTGTTTCCACAATCATCAGTAATTCTGTAAGTTCTTGTAATAACTTCTGGACAAGTATTGCCATCCGAAATATCTCCAACATGCGTTACAGTTGGATTTACAGTACAATTATCAGCTTCATCAGTGATTAATGCTATATCTACTGCTGGAACATCGCCAATACATTGAACTGTAACATTTGCTGGTGCTGTTCCTGTTGGATTAATGTCATCAAAAACTGTTATTGTTTGCGTCACGTTAATATTGTTTCCGCAATCATCAGCAATATTGTAAGTTCTTGTAATTATTTCTGGACAAGTGTTATTATTTGAAACATCTCCAACATGCGTAACTATTGGATTTACCGTACAATTGTCAGCTTCATCAGTAATCAAAGCAATATTTGCAGCTGGAACATTTCCAATACATTGAACCGTTATGTTTGCAGGAGCTGTTCCTGTTGGGAGAATGTTATCATTGATTGTTATCGTTTGAATGACATCAATGTTATTTCCACAATCATCAGCAATATTGTATGTTCTGGTGATAATTTCAGCACAGGTATTTCCATTCGACACATCACCGAGATGCGTTACCGTTGGATTTGTTGTACAATTATCAGCTTCGTTAGTAATTGAATTTATATCAGCTACTGGAACATCACCAATACACTGAACTGTTATATTTGCAGGTGCAGTTCCGGTTGGAAGAATATCATCGTTAACAGTAATAATTTGAGTTACATCTGTATTGTTTCCGCAGTCATCAGAAATTCTGTATGTTCTTGTAATAATTTCAGGACAAGTACTTCCATTTGAAACATCACCCAAATGACTTACCGTTGGATTCACTGTACAATTGTCGGCTTCATCTGTGATTGAGTTAACATCAACTGCTGGAACATCGCCAATACATTGAACTGTTGTTGCAGCTGGAGCGGTTCCCGTTGGGAAAATATCATCTGCGATTGTAAAAACTTGTGTAAGGTCAGTAAAGTTTCCACAAGCATCGGTAATTCTGTATGTTCTTGTAATCACTTCCGGACAAGTATTTCCATTTGAAACATCTCCGACGTGCGTAACAATAGGGATTCCAGTACAATTATCTGCTTCATCTGTAATTAAAGTAATATCTGCTGCTGGAACATCACCTAAACATTGAAGTGTCGCTGCTAAAGGTGCTGTTCCTGTTGGATTTGTATCATCATTAATTGTTATCGTTTGGGTGATGTCAGTATTATTACCACAGTCATCAGTCATTCTGTAAGTTCTTGTAATAACTTCTGGACAAGTATTGCCATCCGAAATATCTCCAACATGCGTTACAGTTGGATTTACAGTACAATTATCAGCTTCATCTGTGATTAATGTTATATCTGCTGCTGGAACTTCTCCAATACATTGAACTGTAACATTCGCTGGTGCTGTTCCTGTTGGATTAGTGTCATCAAAAACTGTTATTGTTTGCGTAACGTTAATATTGTTTCCGCAATCATCAGCAATATTGTAAGTTCTTGTAATAATTTCTGGACAAGTGTTATTATTTGAAACATCTCCAACATGCGTAACTATTGGATTTACCGTACAATTGTCAGCTTCATCAGTAATCAAAGCAATATTTGCAGCTGGAACATTTCCAATACATTGAACCGTTATGTTTGCAGGAGCTGTTCCTGTTGGGAGAATGTTATCATTGATTGTTATCGTTTGAATGACATCAATGTTATTTCCACAATCATCAGCAATATTGTATGTTCTGGTGATAATTTCAGCACAGGTATTTCCATTCGACACATCACCGAGATGCGTTACCGTTGGATTTGTTGTACAATTATCAGCTTCGTTAGTAATTGAATTTATATCAGCTACTGGAACATCACCAATACACTGAACTGTTATATTTGCAGGTGCAGTTCCGGTTGGAAGAATATCATCGTTAACAGTAATAATTTGAGTTACATCTGTATTGTTTCCGCAGTCATCAGAAATTCTGTATGTTCTTGTAATAATTTCAGGACAAGTACTTCCATTTGAAACATCACCCAAATGACTTACCGTTGGATTCACTGTACAATTGTCGGCTTCATCTGTGATTGAGTTAACATCAACTGCTGGAACATCGCCAATACATTGAACTGTTGTTGCAGCTGGAGCGGTTCCCGTTGGGAAAATATCATCTGCGATTGTAAAAACTTGTGTAAGGTCAGTAAAGTTTCCACAAGCATCGGTAATTCTGTATGTTCTTGTAATCACTTCCGGACAAGTATTTCCATTTGAAACATCTCCGACGTGCGTAACAATAGGGATTCCAGTACAATTATCTGCTTCATCTGTAATTAAAGTAATATCTGCTGCTGGAACATCACCTAAACATTGAAGTGTCGCTGCTAAAGGTGCTGTTCCTGTTGGATTTGTATCATCATTAATTGTTATCGTTTGGGTGATGTCAGTATTATTACCACAGTCATCAGTCATTCTGTAAGTTCTTGTAATAACTTCTGGACAAGTATTGCCATCCGAAATATCTCCAACATGCGTTACAGTTGGATTTACAGTACAATTATCAGCTTCATCTGTGATTAATGTTATATCTGCTGCTGGAACTTCTCCAATACATTGAACTGTAACATTCGCTGGTGCTGTTCCTGTTGGATTAGTGTCATCAAAAACTGTTATTGTTTGCAAAACATCCGTTGAATTTCCACAACCATCCGTAATTCGGTATGTTCTTGTGATTATTTCTGGACAAGTTCCTCCATCAGAAGATTCGCCGATATAGGTAACAATTGGAGTTGTTGTACAATTGTCAGCTTCATCCGTAATTATTGCAATATTTGGCAAAGGAAGAGCTCCGACACATTGAATCGCAAGCGCTGGTGCTGTACCCGTTGGATTTACCTTATCATCAATCTCAATAATTTGAGTACAAGTTTGCGTACTTCCACAATCATCTGTTATTTGATATGTTCTTGTGACAGTTTCTGGACACGAATTCCCATCTGAAACTTCAGATAATAGAATAAATGAATTGGGTAATATTGCGGCTGTAAAATTAGTTGTCGCTGAACCTCCTGCATTTTGAAAAGCTGTAAAATTAGCATAAGGAGGTTGTTCTGAAATGGCGCAATTTGCAGTTAAACTCGGAGGACAGCTCATCGTTATACTTGAACTGAATATAGTGATTACGATACCTATCGATTCATCACCGCAAAAAGATGGTGAAGAACCACTATCATTTATATACAACGTTTGAGTAGTTGAAATAACATCTCCTGCATTGTATTGGGTTCCAGTTCTGCCCATTCCAGTAAAATAAGCTTCATTTCCTGATAAGTTAGCACCAGTAATTACTGGAAGTGTGTAAGGTGTACATTGATCCACATTAGGAATCGAATTTACAACGGTATTGGGATTGACAGTTATACAAATTGTAGTATCATAATCACAACCTAAATTATCTGTAACTTCATAAGTATAACATGAGTTTCCGAGTGCTGTTGGTAAAACGTTAATAGGATTCGTTCCTCCTAGAATAGTAGGATCAGGTTGCCAACCTTCTGAAACTATAGTTGGCGTAAAAATAACAGCTGGTGGAATAATAGCAGGATTAAAATTAAGGCTCCAATCAAAAACAAATCCATTATCTGAATAAAGTTCATCTTTAATAACTAAAGTCCATATTCCGTTTAAGTTACACCCTACCAATCCATTCAGTGGTTCATCAGACTCGTATGATCCTGCTGGAAGTGTGGTGTTCGAAACTGAGTTAGAAGTCCATGTTCCATTTGTAGCAGTGGGAGTCCAACAATAGTCAAAACCAGTACCTTGGGCATTAGGTAATGCATCATTATCGACAGGGATACCCAAATAAGTGCCAAAACCGCCAGAATAATCATGCAGTGTAACCATTTGACCATTAGGACAAATGATGTCAATATTTACGTCTCCCATATAGGAGTGTTCCATATTCACACAAATTGAAAGCAAATTATTGATATTGTTTAGTTTTTGTCCAATACTAAAACATTCCAAATTAACTGAAGTTGAATAGGCTACTCCAGATCCATCAGGCAAAGCAACAGGCGGAAAAACGGGCTGATTACAAGATTTATCAAATGTTACAGGATCTACATCACCAGTTATAGAAGATGGATCACCTAAACAAATTGTATCGGGAATCGCTATTGATGCGCTAAAATTTGGTGTTGTTGAAACATGAACTTCCTGATTAATTCCATTTGAATTATAACAGCCTTTTATATCTTTTAAGTCTAATTGAATAATATAACCTCCTTCATTATTATAGGTATGAGTAACAGTTTGCCCATAATTCGTTACACCATCTTGTGGTTTCCAAATAAAAGTTGAAGTAGCATCGGATTGGGCATAGAATGAATTGTTTTCTGGATAAGTACCCGTTGCACTCATGGTAATAGAAGCTCCTTTGCATATCCGAATAATTCCATCTGGATCAGGAGCTGGCGAAAAAGTAGGATTTGCTATAATATCCTGACAATGCAATACACAACCAATAGTTCCAATCCACCCAGTGCTATTCACTCCTGTATCTGAAGTAAATACAAATGTTAAGCAACCTGAGGCGTTACTTGGAGTTGCTGTAACTAATCCTGGCCCTACTCCACCTGTATATACACCTATAACTGGTGCAGAAATATTTGCTCCATCATAAATTGTAAGAAAATCATAATTGTTCTCAATATTAAAACTGGTAAAGTTAACAGTGGAAGAAGTTCCATTATTTGGACAAATAGTATAGGTTAGATTTAGATTATCTCCATAATTTCCTAATCCACCACCTGAATCATAAAAAGTTCCTCCACAAGTTGAAACGTTGCCACCATTTGACATGATATATGTTTGTGCATGGCTTGAATTAACTCCTATAATTAAGAAAAGAAAAATAATAGAAATTATATGTTTCATAAAAGGATTTTTGTAGTATTATTTGTTTGAAATAGACTTTATATTTCTCACTTTACGATTAATGTTTTGACTGGAATAGATTACTATAACAGATCTTTCGTTTTTACTTAAACGAAATGCTCCTTCCTCAATAGTTGGAAAAGAGTAATTTAAAAAATTGAAATCTGGACTTTTTGTAGCTTTTGAAAATTGATTCGCTGAAATTTCCTTTTTTAAATACAAAACTTTAGGTAATTCTTTATAAGATGAGAATTTTTCCTTTGAAACTGTTTCAATTTCATAACCTTCAGTAGATTTTATTTTAAGGTATTCAATCAAGCCTGGATTATCTATTATACAATTTTCATATTTTGAAGTCCCCAGAAATTCCTCAACGAGTTGATCTGTTGACTTATTTTGGGCGAATAGAAAAGTGGTTGATGAAAATGAAAATATTAGTAAAATCAATTGTATTAAGTACTTCATTCAAATAGTATTGTGTGTTATACAAACGGAAAAACTCATTAAAAAGTTGCGCTCATTTCACTTTTATTTTTGTTCTAATTCTAGAAAATTAGTTGCACATTCTAGAAAACAGCCTTTTAACATAATAATTCATAAGTAAATCGTTAATAACTGGACTGTTAATATAACGTTTAAAGTAAGAATGGAATTCTAATATTTGATTTTTTTTTTGGATAATTCTTAAATAGTAGTAAGGAGCTTGCTTTTACAATCAACTAAAATACCCCATTGAATAATTCCTAATTGTCTATCCAACGCATCAAATTCACATTTCCAATAATCTGAACTCGTTCATCGAAACTGGATTTTTTTTTAAGAGAACTCTTTATTTTAAATTTCTAAATCTAATTATACAATCTAAAAACTCACCATTCAACATTTTTCATTCTTAATTTTTCACTCTTTTTTTAAATCACTAAATCTCCTCATGAAATCCATAAAACTTACCATTTTTCATTCTTCATTTTTAATTTTTCATTACTTACCTAAGTAAATTAACACTCCCCACAATCTCAACATTCTCTCCATCTCTTATTTTCTTGTAATAAACTTTATAAAGATAAGTTCCTTCTTGTGCATAAATTGTTTGACTTGAACCGTAAGAACCGTCCCAACCATAAGCTGGATTATTGCTTTCAAAAATCAATTCTCCCCAACGGTTATAAATCTGTAATTTGTATTCTAGCGGTTCAAATCCAGAAGTAAATTGTGGTTTAAATGATTCGTTGTATTGATTTCCATCTGGTGTAAATGTGTTTGGAATGAAATAAATCAACTCCTCGAAAAATGGAAGATCTAAATTGAAAGTATCTTTACAACCTAAATTACTCGTTGCCACTAATTCCACATCAAAAATGAATTTTCTGCTAATCTTATCCACTGAATATTCATGGGTTGGATTTATTGCATTGCTGAAATCTCCATCTCCGAAATTCCATTCGTAGTCTGTCGCTCCAGTAGTTTCATTTGTGAAATCTGCATTATTGTAAATGTTTGTCAATTCTTCTGGATTTACTGTGAAATCAGCAATTGGATAATCGTCGATACAGATGTAATCCGTAACAGTTAAGTCATCGGTACAACCATTTGTTAATTCGACTTGTAGATTAACATCAAAACAACCCGCTTCTGTGAAAATAGGGTTTACGTTACATCCTGTAAACTGTTCCCCACCATTAATTGTGTAAATACATTGATTTCCAATTCCAGGCGAAGTACTAAACAAGTTGATTTCTTGCGGTGCACAACCAATTGTTCTGTTCGCTAAAAATGATACATCTGGAGAAATAATTACTTCAACCTCTACTTGGTCTGTGTTCACACATCCAAAAACAGATGTTCCGATTACGGTATAAGTAACTGTTCCTAATGTTGGAGTAAAAGGAACATTATCAGTAACGCCATTGTCCCAAACGTAGGTAGTTGCTCCACTTGCGGTCAAAGTCACCTCATCTCTATCACAAATTACTTTGTCAATCCCTGCATTCACAATCGGCAAAGGATTTATAGTAACTTGAACTTGATCCGTTGTAAAACAGTTTACTCTTTCGGCAGTTACTGTGTATGTCGAAATTCCGACTGGGGAAACAAAACCAACTCCATCCACTACTACATTGTTCCATGAAATATTAGCACTTTCTGGATTAAAAGCTGTTAAAGTGATTATATCATTTTCACATGCTACAATGTCAGTTCCTGCATTTACAACAGGTGGAATTGGGTCAGTTAATGTCATGGTCACATTTTCTGTTGTACTGCAGGTTAAACATGTTCCTTCAGTAATTGTAAATCCAGTATAAGTTCCTTGAACTAATCCTGTAATCGTATATTCTCCAGCCGCATCAGTTGTGATAGAAAAAGCAGTTCCACCAGCATAACTTAATTCATAATTAAAATTAGGAGCTAATCCAGAAAGTGTAATTGTACCTTCGTTTCCGTCACAAGTTGTTGGATTTGTGCTTGAAACCGTGAAAACAGGATCAAATAAATCAATAACTATTATTTGAGTCACGTTTATAAAGTTCCCACAATCATCTGTAATTCTGTAAATACGCGTGATTTGTTCTCCATTACAAGTGTTTGCATCTGTACTTTCTGAAACAAATGCTACGGTAGGATTTGCTGTACAATTATCTGCTTCGTCTGTTACTTCTGTAATATCTGTCACAGGAACATCAGCCAAACAAGCTACAAATATTGTATCAGGATTACTTGCTGTTGGTAGAATATCATCATCAATTGTAATGGTCTGAACGACATCAATATTATTCCCACATTTATCTTCAATGTTGTAAGTTCTAGTAATAATTTCTGGACAAGTATTTCCATCTGAAATATCACTCACGTGCGTTACCGTTGGAATTGCAGAACAGTTGTCGGCTTCGTCAGTGATTGAGTTAACGTCTACAATCGGGACATAACCAATACATTGCACTAAAGTATCATTAGGCGCTGTTCCAGTAGGCAAAATGATTTCACTAATTACAATTTGTTGAGTACAAGATAGCGTCACGCCACAAGTATCACTAATTTGATAAGTTCTTGTAATTGTTTCAGGACAAATAAATCCATCTGAAACTTCACTAAATAAAGAAAATGAAGCAGAATCAATCACTCCACCAACTGGAATTGTTGCAGAGCCTCCAGCAGTAATAAATTCTTCAAAATCAGCATAAGCAGCTTGTTCGGAAATATCACATGAAGCAATTAAATCTCCTGGACAAGTAATGTCCGTAATTGCAGGAGAAACGGTAATCATCATTTGATCAGAAGAATAACAGTTAACTCGAACTGAGGTCACAGTATAAGAAGTTGTTCCAACTGGTGGCACAAATCCTACACCATCCGTTACACCATTATTCCATGAAATATTTGCATTTTCTGGATTAAAAGCGTTTAGAATAACAGTTGTTCCTTCACAATATTCGGCATCTGGTCCAGCATTTATAATAGCTGAATTTGGATCATTTAAATTTATCGAAACATTTTCTGTAGTGCTGCAAGAAATACAATCACCATCTGAAATTGTAAAACCAGTGTAAGTTCCTGCTATTAATCCTGTAATAACATATTCACCAGAACCGTTTGTGATTATTGGGTTTGCTCCTCCTCCATTGAAACTCAAATCATAATTATACGTTGGTCTGAGCCCTGAAATAGTTATCATTCCATCATTTCCATCACAAGTTGTTGTTCCTGTGCCTAACACTGTGAAATTTGGAGTGTAAGAATCGACAGTAATTGTATGATTCACATTTATACTATTTCCACAATCATCCGTTACGTTGTAAATGCGTGTAATAATTTCTCCGTTACAAGTATTTCCATTTGTTGATTCTGAAACAAAAGCGACTGTTGGATTTGTAGTACAGTTGTCCATTTCATCTGAAACTACAGAAATATCAGCAATTGGAACATCTGTTAAACACTGAACAGTTGTAATAATATCGCTTGCTGTTGGAAAGACATCATCATTGATTGTGAAGGTCTGAATGACATTCATATTATTCCCACAATCATCGGCAATATTATAAGTTCTTGTAATAACCGCCGGACAAGTATTTCCATTGGAAACATCTCCAACATGAGTAACAATTGGATTTACAGTACAATTATCAGCTTCGTCAGTTATGGAATTTATGTTCGCAATTGGAAGATCTGAAAAGCATTGCAAAACTAAATCCGCTGGTGCAGTTCCGGTTGGGTTAATATCATCATTGATTGTAATCGTTTGAATGAGATCGATATTATTTCCACAGTCATCGGCAATATTGTAAGTTCTTGTGATGACTTCTGGACAAGTATTTCCAGTGGAAACATCTCCGACATGAGTTACAGTTGGGTTTACTGTACAATTATCAGCTTCGTCAGTAATTAAAGTAACATCTGCGACTGGAAAATCTCCGATACATTGAATAGCCAGGTTTGCTGGAGCTGTTCCAGTTGGAAGAATATCATCATTGATTGTAATGGTTTGAACAACATCAATATTATTTCCGCAGTCATCGGCTATATTATAAGTCCTTGTAATGATTTCTGGACATGTATTTCCATTGGAAGATTCACTAACAAAAGTCACTAATGGATTAGCTGTACAATTGTCTGCTTCATCATTAATATAATTAACATCTGCTGCTGGAACATCACCAATACATTGTACAATTAAATCTGGCGCTGTTCCCGTTGGAAGAACATCGTCATTAATTGTAATGGTTTGAATGACATCAATATTATTTCCACAATTATCCGCAATGTTATAAATTCTAGTGATGACTTCTGGACAAGAATTCCCATCTGACAAATCACTAACTAAAGTAACAATTGGATTTACCGCACAATTATCTGCTTCATCTGTGATTGAGTTAATGTTTGCTACTGGAACATCTTCAATACATTGAACCGATAAATCGGACGCTGTTCCTGTTGGAAGAACATCATCATTGATTGTAAAGATTTGAGTAACATTTATATTATTTCCACAATTGTCAGCAATGTTATAAGTTCTGGCGATAATTTCTGGACAAGTATTTCCGTCCGAGACATCTCCCACATGCGTAACAATTGGGTTTATCGTACAATTATCTGCTTCATCAGTTATAGAAGCGATATTTGCAACTGGAATTGCTGTAATACATTGAACTGCTAAGTCTGCTGGCGCTGTTCCTGTTGGCGCGATATTATCGATTACATTTATGGTTTGAGAACAGGACACATTATTTCCACAATTATCAGATATTTGATAAGTTCTTGTAATTGTTTTAGAACATGAATTACCAGTTGTCACCTCACTTAATAAAGTGAAGGAACTTTCTATTATAGAAGTGCCAATAGCCCATGAAGCTGAACCTCCACCATTTATAAAGCTTGTGAAATCAGCAAAAGGTGCTCCCACAGAAAGTGCGCAATTCTTTGTTGTAGGTGCAGGACAAGTAAGCATCGTATTAGCAACTGAAATATTTATGTCAAAGATTTCTTGATCCTTACACAAAGGTGAAGAAGCGCTAATGTCATAAATATATAGTGTTGTCGAAGCGCTAATAATATCTCCCGAATTAAATTGCGTTCCTGTTCCATTGGGTCCAGTATAATAAGCTTGATTTCCTGTTAGATTATTCCCCGTAATAACTGGAAGCGTATAGGGAGAACATTGATTTACTTCTGCAATGGAATTTATTTCTGGATAAGGATTCACTGTTATACAAACCGTAGTATCATAGTTACATCCAAAATCATCTGTTACTTTGTAAATATAACAAGCATTCCCTGCAACTATTGGTTCAACGTTTATTGGGTTTGTTCCTGACAAAATAGTTGGGTCAGCTTGCCAATTTTGTGATACGATTGTTGGCGTAAAAGAAACTGAAGGTGGAATAATAGCTGGATCGAAATTTATTCCCCAATCAAAAAGATAACCATTATCACCAGACCAATAGTCTGTAATTGTAAGTGTCCAAACACCATTTAGGTCGCATCCTACTAATCCACTCATTAGATTATCTGATGCGTATGTTCCAGCAGCTAGAGTTGAATTCCCTCCTGCATTACCTACCCATGTACCATTTGTAGCATTTGGAGTCCAGCAATAATTAAAACCTATTCCTGCCGAAGATCCACCAATATTACCGGGGATTCCCAAGTTGGTTGAGCCCCCTCCAGGAAAACCTTTTAAAATAACTGTTTGACCTGAAGGACATTCGATATCGATCTCTAAATCACCCATATAAGAATGTTCCATGTTTACACAAATTGAAATCAGATCATTAATATTTGTCAGTGTTTGTCCTGTTGAAAAGCATTCCAAATCCACTGAAGTTTCATAAGAAACACCGCTACCATCAGGTAAAGCGATGGGCGGAAAAACAGGTTGAACACATGATTTATCGAAGGCCACTGCTGAAACTGCACCATTAAAAGATGCTTGTTCTCCTAAACAAATAGGGGTTGGATTACCCACTGTACCAATAAAATTAGGAGTTGTTGAAACATGTATTTCCTGTTCTACCACAACTGCATTGGTGCATCCCTGGATGTCTTCAATTTCTAATTGAACAAGAAATCCACCTTCGTTATTGAAAGTGTGTGACACGTTTTGTCCAACAGGATTCGCTCCATCATATGTGCTCCAATTAAATATCGAAGTAGCATCAGACTGCGCATAAGCAGCATTATTTTGCGGATAGGTTCCACTTCCGTTCATTGAAACAGTTGTTCCTTGACAAATTCTAATTATTCCATCCAAATCTGGTGCAGGTGAGAAAGTAGTGTTCCCAACAATCTCTTGACAAGGTTGAATACAGCTAATTGTTGCAGCCCAACCAGAGGAGTTATTTGTAGCATTTGAAAAAAACACGAAAGTTAAGCAACCGGTGGTATTACTTGCTGTTGCTGCAATAAAACCTGGACTATTTGTGCCTGTAAATGTTCCCAAAGAGGGAGCCGTAGAAGTATTGCCATCATAGATTGTGAGAAAATCAAAACTATTTTCCACACTAAAAGCTAAGAAATTGACCGAAACTCCACCAGCACCAGCTGGACAAATTGTATAAGTGAAACCTTGGTTATTCCCATAATTTCCTGAGGCACCTCCAGAATCATAAAAAGTTCCGCTACATGCAGGAACAGTTGCATTATTCACCATATTAAAATTTTGCGCATGAAGGGTTTTACCGACTATAGTCAGGCACAGAATTAATAGTATTGTAATTAGGAATTTCATAAATTGGGCTTTATGGTTTTACTGTAGTTAGAAAAGAATTATTTGAAATCTTAAAATCGCCAGCATTATTATCAGTATCGAATTGATCTAATGATATGTTTTTATACAAAATAAAAACGGAAATAGGCTGTTGAATAAAATAGACTTGAATAGCAGTAAAAGTTTCAATAAGGCGGTCATAAATAACCTTCACATTAGAGTACTTTATTAAACCTAGATTATTAGCTAAACTGCTTTCACTTCTTTCTGATCTTAAAAAATAATTTACAAATTGATCAGTATTTTTTATCTGAGCGAACAGAAAAAACATTGAAAAATTCAAAAATGAAAGCGGAATTATTTTTATAAAAAGCGTCATATAAATAGTATTGTCTTAAACTATAGACGCTGAAAAAATCAAATAGTTAGTGCTTTAATAGATATTTAATTGTTTTGTCTCCAATTATCAGTAAATCTCACAAAACAACAAGGGATTCCAACACTTTTAAAGTAGTGATTTCTAAAGAAGTGAAGCGAATCAATTCAAATGAATAAAAAATTCAAGGATTCGATGATTTAAGGATTCAATGATTTAGCATCACCTAACTTACTCAACTCCTTCTGCATCTCTGACACTGAAAAGAGAATTCTTTTTTATGATTTCCTAAGTCTCCTTTTACAATCCAAAAAACTCACCATCCACCATTTTTCATTTTTCATTTTTCATTTTTCTTTCTTTACCTTAGTAAATTAACACTCCCCACAATCTCAACATTCTCTCCATCTCTTATTTTCTTGTAATAAACTTTATAAAGGTAAGTTCCTTCTGGAGCATAAATAGTTTGACTTGAACCGTAAGATCCGTCCCATCCATAAGCTGGATTATTGCTTTCAAAAATCAATTCTCCCCAACGGTTATAGATTTGTAATTTGTATTCTAATGGTTCAAATCCAGATGTGAATACCGGTTTAAATGACTCATTGTACTGATTTCCATCTGGCGTAAATGTATTTGGAATGAAGTAAATTAACTCCTCAAAAAATGGCAGATCCAAATTGAAAGTATCTTTACAGCCTAAGTTACTCGTTGCGACTAATTCCACATCAAAAATGAATTTTCTGCTAATCTCATCCACTGAATATTCATGGGTTGGATTGATTGAATTGCTAAAATCTCCATCTCCAAAATTCCATTCGTAGTCTGTCGCTCCAGTAGTTTCATTTGTGAAATCTGCAATGTTATAAATGTTTGTCAATTCTTCTGGATTTACAGTGAAATCAGCAATTGGGTAATCGTCGATACAGATGTAATCCGTAACAGTTAAATTATCGGTACAACCATTTGTTAATTCCACTTGCAGATTAACATCAAAACATCCCGCTTCTGTGAAAATAGGATTTACGTTACAACCTGAAATTTGCTGACCACCATTTATGGTATAAACACATTGATTTCCAATTCCTGGCGAAGTACTAAACAAATTGATTTCTTGTGGAGCACAACCAATTGTTCTGTTTGCAGTAAATGAGATGTCTGGAGAAATAATTACTTCAACGTCAATTTGGTCTGTGTTCACACATCCAAAAACAGATGTTCCGATTACGGTGTAAGTCAACAATCCTAATGTCGGAGTAAATGGAACATTATCAACAACTCCATTGTCCCAAACATAGGTATCTGCTCCACTTCCAGAGAGTGTAGTTTGATCGCCATCACAAACAGTATAGTCAATTCCTGCATCAACAATTGGCAAAGGATTTATGGTAACTTGAACTTGATCTGTTGTAAAACAATTCACTCTTTCGGCAGTAACTGTGTAAGTCGAAATTCCAACTGGAGAAACAAAACCTACTCCATCCACTACTCCACTGTTCCATGAAATATTCGCACTTTCTGGATTAAATGCTGTTAATGTGATTAAATCGTTTTCACATGCTACAATATCGGTTCCCGCATTTACAACTGGTGGAATTGGATCGGTTAAAGTGATAGTTACATTTTCTGTTGTACTACATGTTGAACACAATAATTCTGAGATTGTAAAATCAGTGTAAGTTCCTTGAAATAAGCCTGTAATTGTGTATTCTCCATTGGCGTCAGTTGTGATTGAAATTACTGCTCCTCCATTATAAATTAATTCAAAGTTTGTAGAAGGTGCAAGTCCCGATAGTGTAATAGTTCCTTCGTTTCCATCGCAAGTTGTCGGATTTGTGCTTGAGACTGTGAATGTTGGTGCAATCAAATCAATTGTAATAATTTGCGTTACGTTAATTGTATTTCCACAATCATCCGTTACGCTATAAATTCTTGTCAATTCCTCACTATTACAAGTGTTTCCATCAGAAGTTTCTGACACGAATGCAACCGTTGGATTTACCGTACAATTGTCTGCTTCGTCCGTTACAACTGCAATATCTTGCACTGGAACATCAGCCAAACAAGCCACAGTTATTGAATCTGGATTAGATGCCGTTGGAAGAATATCATCATCAATTGTAATGGTTTGAATCACATTAATGTCATTTCCGCAATCATCAGCAATATTGTATGTTCTTGTGATTACTTCTGGGCAAGTATTCCCATCGGAAATATCTGAAACGTGAGTCACAGTAGGGATTGCAGTACAATTATCTGTTTCATCTGTAATTTTAGTAACATCAACAATTGGCACATCTCCAATACATTGAACCAAAGTATCATTTGGCGCTGTTCCTGTTGGATCAATATCGTCGTTAATTGTAATCGTTTGGGTAATATCTGTATTATTTCCGCAATCATCGGCAATATTGTAAGTTCTTGTAATCACTTCTGGACAAGTATTTCCATCTGAAACATCACTCACAAAAGTAACCGTAGGATTTGCAGTACAATTATCCGCTTCATCTGTTATATATGCAATATCAGAAGCTGGAACATCTCCTATACATTGAACTAAAACTGGAGCTGCCGAACCTGTCGGAGCGATATCATCGTTGATTGTAATTGTCTGGGTGACATCAATATTGTTTCCACAATCATCAGCAATGTTGTAAGTTCTTGTGATGACTTCCGGACAAGTATTTCCATCGGAAACATCTGAAACAAAAGTTACTGTTGGAACTGCGGTGCAATTATCCGCTTCGTCAGTTATTAAAGCTATATCTGCTGCTGGAACATCTCCAATACATTGAACTGCTAAATCTGCTGGTGCTGTTCCCGTTGGATTAATGTCATCGTTTACTGTAATGATTTGTGTGATATCAATATCATTTCCACAATCATCAGCGATATTGTAAGTTCTTGTGATGATTTCTGGACAAGTGTTCCCATCGGAAACATCTGAAACAAAAGTTACTGTTGGATTGCTTGTGCAATTATCTGCTTCATCTAAAACTACAGTAATATCTGGCAACGGAACATCACCGATACATTGAACTGCAATTGGCGCTGCCGTTCCTGTAGGATCAGTATCATCATTGATTGTTATCGTTTGAATAACATTAATGTTATTTCCACAATCGTCTGCAATATTGTAAGTTCTAGTGATCACTTCTGGACAAGTATTTCCATTGGAAACATCTGAAACGTGAGTCACAATTGGCGTTGCTGTGCAATTATCTGCTTCATCGGTAATTTCTAGAATATTTGGCAACGGAACATCGCCGATACATTGAACTGCGAGATCCATAGGCGCTGTGCCTGTTGGAAGAATGTCATCGTTAATGGTAATTGTTTGTACAACATCAATGTTATTTCCGCAATCATCGGCAATGTTATAAGTCCTTGTGATGATTTCTGGACAAGTATTTCCATCTGAAACATCTGAAACGTGCGTAATAATTGGGTTTGCAGTACAATTATCTGCTTCATCTGTAATCGCTGTAATATCAGGAACTGGAACATCTCCAACACATTGCACCGCCAAATCTGCTGGCGCGGTTCCTGTTGGCAGAATTAAATCATTAATAGTAATTGTTTGCGTTGAAGAAACTGTCACTCCGCAAGTATCAGCTATTTGATAAGTTCTTGTAATAACTTCAGGACAAGTATTTCCATCAGATATTTCACTAAATAAACTAAAAGAAGTAGAATCTATTTCTCCTCCTGTTGGAATAGTTGCTGAACCTCCGGCTGCTATGAAAGCATCAAAATCAGCATAAACGGGTTGTTCTGTAATATCACAAATTGCTGTTAAATCTGCTGGAGCAGTCATTCCTGTAATTGCAGGTGAAACGGTTATCATTACTTCATCTGAAGAAAAACAATTCGCACGTTCTGCAGTCACAGTATAGAAAGAAATTCCAACAGGAGGAACAAAACCAACTCCATCTGTTACTCCATTATTCCAAGAAATATTTGCACCATCTGGATTAAAAGCAGTTAATACTAAGGTAGTTCCTTCACAAAGTTCTTGGTCTGGCCCAGCATCTATTAAAGCAGAAGCTGGATCATTCAAATTTAGAGAAATATTATTTGTTGTGGTACAAGCTTGGCAATTCCCATCTGAAACAGTAAAACCAGTATATGTCCCTGCTGAAAGTCCGGTGATTAAATACTCGCCAGCTGCATTGGCAGTAATAGGATTTGTTGCGCCTCCATCATAATTCAAAACATAATCTTCGAATGGAACAAGACCTGAAAGAGTAATTACTCCATCGTTTCCATTACAGAAAGTTGGTCCAGTGCCTGAAACCGTAAATATTGGTGTGTAAGAATCAACTATGATTGCTTGACTAACATTAATACTGTTCCCACAATCGTCTGTAACGCTATATATACGTGTAATAATTTCTCCATTACATGTGTTAGCATCTGTGCTTTCTGATACAAAAGCAACTGTTGGATTTACCGTACAATTGTCTGCTTCATCAGTTACCACTGAAATATCAACAAGCGGGACATCAGTTAAACATTGAACCGTAATTGGGTTTGGATTACTGGCTGTTGGATCAGTATCGTCATTAATTGTAATTGTTTGATTAATGTTAATGTTATTTCCACAATTGTCAGCAATATTATAAGTTCTTGTAATCACCTCTGGACAAGTATTTCCATCTGAAACATCTACAACGTGCGTAACAATTGGATTTACTGTACAATTATCGACAATATTAGTAATCGTAGCAATATCTGGCACTGGCACATCTCCGATACATTGAACCGCTAATGACGATGCTGAACCCGCTGGCGCAATATCATCAAGAATTGTTATCGTTTGAAAAACATCAATGTTATTTCCACAATTATCAGCGATATTGTAAGTTCTTGTGATGATTTCTGGACAAGTATTTCCATCTGATGCATCTCCAACATAAGTAACTGTAGGATTAATTGTACAATTATCTGCTTCATCTGTGACTACTAAAACATCAGCTATTGGAACATCTCCAATACATTGTACCGCTAACGCTGTTGGATTACTAGCTGTTGGCGCAATATCATCAATGATCGTGATCGTTTGAACAACGTCAATGTTATTTCCACAGTTATCTTCTATATTGTAAGTTCTTGTGATGATCTCTGGACAAGTATTTCCATCTGAAACGTCTCCAAGGTGAGTAATAGTTGGGTTTACAGTACAATTATCCACTTCATCTGTAATTGTTGTAATATCTGGTAAAGGAACATCTCCAATACATTGAACGACCAAGTTTGTTATGCTTCCTGTTGGATCAATATCATCATTAATAGTAAAAGCTTGAGTTACATCAATATTATTTCCACAATCATCGGCGATGTTATAAGTCCTTGTGATAGTTTCTGGGCAAGTATTTCCATCTGAAATATCTGAAACATGTGTGACAGTAGGATTTACAGTACAGTTATCAGCTTCGTCAGTAATTAAAGTAATGTCTGGAACAGGAATATCCGTTACACATTGAAATGCAAAATCTAAAGGTGCTGTTCCCGTTGGAAGGATATCATCATTAATTGTAAACGCTTGTGTAATGTCGGTGTAATTTCCGCAAACATCTGTAATTCTATATGTTCTTGTGATAACTTCTGGACAAGTATTTCCATCTGAAGCATCTCCAACATAAGTAACTGTTGGAATTGTAATGCAGTTATCTGCTTCATCTGTTATTAAGGTAATATCCGCTGCTGGAATATCTCCTAAACACTGAAATGCCATTGCTGCTGGTGCAGTTCCTGTTGGATTAATATCATCAATAATAGTTATCGTTTGTGCTACATCAGTGCTATTTCCACAATCATCAGTAATATTGTAAGTCCTTGTGATAATTTCTGGACAAGTATTTCCATCAGATAAATCTCCAACATAAGTAACTGTTGGAGTCAAAGTACAATTATCTGCTTCATCTGTAATTACTGTAACATCTGGTAATGGAACATCTCCAATACATTGAACTGTTATTGGAGGTGCTGTTCCTGTTGGAGCCGTATCGTCAATTATCGAAATTATTTGTGTGACATCAATGTTGTTTCCACAATCATCAGCAATATTGTAAGTTCTTGTAATTATTTCTGGACAAGTGTTTCCATCTGACACCTCTCCTACATAAGTAACAATTGGGTTTGCAGTACAATTATCAGCTTCATCTGTAATGACTGTAACATCTGGCAATGGCAAATCACCAATACATTGAACTGTCATTGGTGGCGCTGTTCCAGTTGGATCTATATCGTCAATGATGGTTATTGTTTGGGTGACATCTATGCTATTTCCTGTATCATCGGCTATATTATAGGTTCGAATAATGATTTCTGGACATGTGTTTCCATCTGAAACATCTCCAACATGAGTAACCGTAGGTATTGCTGTACAATTATCTGCTTCATCGGTAATGGTTGCTATATTTGGAATTGGAACACCTCCAATACATTGAACTGTTATAGCTGCTGGAGCTGTTCCCGTTGGAGCTACACCGTCACTGATTGTAATTATTGCAGTACAAGTGTCATTCACTCCATTTGTATAAGTCACTTCGTAATTTTGAGGACTAGTCGCCATACAAAACGTTGTATCTGCACTATTGGTTGTTCCATCAGAAAGCCAATCATAATAATAAAACGTGCAATTAATAGCTGAAATATTTACGTTATCAATTCCCCAGTGATCATATAATGCTCCAGATCCTACATTTTGAAACCATCTAAACTTAGTATTTGTTGTCTCTGCAAAAGTCGGAATTGTCAAACAATACGTATTCCATTGTGTTAATATAGGATCAAACCCACCATTTGGTGACCAATATTGAATAGTTATCCAAGTTGCACCTCCGTTAATAGAATATTGGAAAAACACTCCTTCATTAGCTTCGTTTGGACCTTCGCAATTCCCTGCACCAGCAGCGCCACCCTGAGTTGCATATTTCATTTCAAAACAAACGTCACCTCCACAAGAAACATCAAAACCTACAGTTTCCATTTCTCTTGGTTGAGAACCCAATCCAAACCAAGCAGCAGCAGTTCCATCTGGTGGAGGTCCACAAGGGTTGTCATACATAATACTCACATTTGAACTCCAACCTGGTCCCAAAGCTCCTCCATTAAAACTAGCATCTAAAGGGACTGTAAATGAACTCCCTACCGCGGTAAGGGTAAAGCAATCGCCACAATCGATTGCATTGGTTGGTGGTGTTATTTCAATAGTACATTGCTGAGCCGTACTAAATTGTGCATAAAACAAAACCGTTAGTAGTAAAAATTTTCTCATAAGTATTTTTCATAGATCCCATAAGTGTTCAAAAAAGAAATCAAACTGGACTATCCTTAGAGTTTCCGAATTCGTTTTGCTCCTTAATTTCTAATTAAAAAGAATCTTATCTGGAAGTAAAACTAACGATTTCAATGTAAAACCTATTATGAAATGGAATTTAAGTTAATAACTTAAGAAGAAATTCTTGTTAAACTAAAAAATTATAGTAAAGAGTTATTGCTTAAAAGCGCGGCAGTACTGATTATTTAATTATTGTTCCGCCAGTTATCGGACAAGTCGATTAAAGCCATGTCTTTACCTAAATCAAATAGTGAAATCTCATTCCTGAAAATTCAAGGATTCAAGGATTCAAGGATTCAAAAATTGAATGATTTAGCATGACCTAACTGACTCAACTCCTTCTGCATCTCTGACACTGAAAAGAGAATTCTTTATTATGAATCCCTAAATCTCCTTTTACAATCCAAAAAATTCACCATTCAACATTCTTCATTTTTAATTTTAATTCTTCATTTTTAATTATTTACCTAAGTAAATTAACACTCCCCACAATCTCAACATTCTCTCCATCTCTTATTTTCTTGTAATAAACTTTATAAAGATAAGTTCCTTCTGGAGCATAAATAGTTTGACTTGAACCATAAGACCCGTCCCAACCATACGCTGGATTATTGCTTTCAAAAATCAATTCTCCCCAACGATTATAAATCTGTAATTTGTATTCTAATGGTTCAAATCCAGAAGTAAATTGTGGTTTAAATGATTCATTGTACTGATTTCCATCTGGTGTAAATGTGTTTGGAATGAAATAAATCAACTCCTCAAAAAATGGCAGATCCAAATTGAAAGTATCTTTACAGCCTAAATTACTCGTTGCAACTAATTCCACATCAAAAATGAATTTTCTGCTAATCTCATCCACTGAATATTCATGGGTTGGATTTATGGCATTGCTGAAATCTCCATCTCCGAAATTCCATTCGTAGTCTGTCGCTCCAGTAGTTTCATTTGTGAAGTCAGCATTATTGTAAATGTTTGTCAATTCTTCTGGATTTACTGTGAAATCGGCAATTGGATAATTGTCGATACAGATGTAATCCGTAACTGTTAAGTCATCGGTACAACCATTTGTTAATTCCACTTGTAGATTGATATCATAACAACCCGCTTCTGTGAAAATAGGGTTTACGTTACATCCTGAAAACTGTTCCCCACCATTAATTGTATAAATACATTGATTTCCAATTCCAGGTGAAGTACTAAACAAGTTGATTTCTTGCGGTGCACAACCAATTGTTCTGTTCGCTAAAAATGATACATCTGGAGAAATAATTACCTCTACATCAACTTGGTCGGTGTTTACACATCCAAAAACAGATGTTCCGATTACAGTATAAGTAACTATTCCTAATGTTGGAGTAAAAGGAACATTATCAGTAACTCCATTGTCCCACAAATAAGTAGTTGCTCCACTTGCGGTCAAAGTTACCTCATCTCTATCACAAATTACTTTGTCAATTCCTGCATTCACAATCGGAAAAGGATTTATAGTAACTTGAACTTGGTCTGTTGTGAAACAATTCACTCTTTCCGCTGTAACTGTGTAAGTCGAAATTCCAACTGGGGAAACAAAACCTACTCCATCCACTACTCCACTGTTCCATGAAATATTAGCTGCATCTGGATTAAAAGCTGTTAAAGTGATTAAATCGTTTTCACATGCTGTAATATCGGTTCCCGCATTTACAATTGGAGGAATTGGATCAGTTAAAGTCATGGTTACATTTTCTGTTGTACTGCAGGTTAAACATGTTCCTTCAGTAATTGTAAATCCAGTATAAGTTCCTTGAACTAAACCTGTGATTGTGTATTCTCCAGCCGCATCAGTTGTGATAGAAAAAGCAGTTCCACCAGCATAACTTAATTCATAATTAAAATTAGGAGCTGATCCAGAAAGCGTAATTGTACCTTCGTTTCCATCGCAAGTTGTTGGATTTGTGCTTGAAACCGTGAAAACAGGATCAAATAAATCAATAACTATTATTTGAGTCACGTTTATAAAGTTCCCACAATCATCTGTAATTCTGTAAATACGCGTGATTTGTTCTCCATTACAAGTGTTTGCATCTGTACTTTCTGAAACAAATGCTACGGTAGGATTTGCTGTACAATTATCTGCTTCGTCTGTTACTTCTGTAATATCTGTCAAAGGAACATCAACCAAACAAGCTACAAATATTGTATCTGGATTACTCGCTGTTGGTAGGATATCATCGTTAATCGTGATTGTTTGAACGACATCAATGTTATTTCCGCATTTGTCTTCAATGTTATAGGTTCTTGTGATGACTTCCGGACAAGTATTTCCATCTGAAACATCACTCACATGAGTCACAGTTGGAATTGCAGAACAGTTGTCGGCTTCGTCAGTGATTGAGTTAACGTCTACAACTGGAACATCACCAATACATTGCACTAACGTATCATTAGGAGCAGTTCCTGTTGGAAGAATAATTTCGCTAATTACTATGTTTTGAGTACACGTTAAAGTCACGCCACACGTATCCGCAATTTGATAAGTTCTAGTAATTGTTTCTGGACAAGTTATTCCATCAGAAACTTCACTGAATAATGAAAATGATGTAGAATCAATTACTCCACCAACGGGAATAGTTGCAGAACCTCCAGCAGTAATAAATTCTTCAAAATCAGCATAAGCAGCTTGTTCGGAAATATCACATGAAGCAGTTAAATCTGCTGGACAAGTAATATCTGTAATTGCAGGAGAAACAGTAATCATCATTTGATCTGATGAAAAACAGTTCACGCGAACAGAAGTCACGGTGTAAAAAGTTGTTCCAACAGGTGGCACAAATCCAACTCCATCCGTTACTCCGTTATTCCAAGTGATATTTGCATTTTCAGGATTAAAAGCATTGAGAATAACAGTTGTTCCTTCACAATATTGAGCATCTGGCCCAGCATTTATAATAGCCGCCGTTGGGTCATTGATGTTTATGGAAACGTTTTCAGTAGTTGTACAAGAAGAACAATCACCATCTGAAACGGTGTAATTCGTATAAGAACCAGCTGAAAGCCCTGTTATAACATATTCACCCGCAGCGTTTGTTACAAATGAGGTAACTCCTCCTCCATTATAACTCAAGTCATAATTATAGTTAGGTATAAGCCCTGAAATAGTTATAAATCCATCACTTCCATCACAAGTTGTTGTTCCTGTTCCTGAAACTGTGAATGTCGGCGTATAAGAATCGACAGTAATTGTATGATTCACAATTATGCTATTTCCACAATCATCTGTCACGCTGTAAACTCTTGTAATTTCTTGTCCATTACACGTATTTGCATCAGTACTTTCCGAAACAAAAGCAACTGTTGGATTTGTTGTGCAATTGTCCGCTTCGTCTGAAACTACAGAAATATCAACAATTGGAACATCTGCCAAACACTCAACAGTTGTAGTAATATCGCTTGCTGTTGGCAGGACAACATCGTTTATTGTAAATAGTTGTGTGACATCAGTGTTATTTCCACAATCATCGGTAATTGTATAAGTTCTTGTAACAAGTTCAGGACAGGTATTTCCATTTGAAACATCACCAACATACGTCACAATGGGATTCACTGTACAATTATCAGTTTCATCAGTAATCAAATTAACATCTGGAGCTGGAATATCTGTAAAACATTGAAATGTTAAATCTACTGGAGCAGTTCCTGTTGGACTTATATCATCATCAATTGTAATGACATGATACACGTCTTTGAAATTTCCACAATCGTCAGTTATTCTGTATGTTCTCGTAATGATTTCAGGACAAGTATTTCCATCAGATACTTCTCCGACATACGTAACAACTGGATTTGCAGTACAGTTGTCTGTTTGGTCTGTTACCACTAAAATATCTGCAGCAGGTAAATCGCCAATGCATTGGACTGAAATAGGGGTTGGATTACTGGCAGTTGGTTTAATAGTATCGTTTATCGTAATTCTTTGTATTAAATCAATGCTGTTATTACACCCATCAGTTACTCTGTATTTTCTTTTGATGACTGCAGGACAAGTGAAACCTCCAGAACTAGTAGAAACATGAATCACAGTTGGAGTTACAGAACAATTATCTGTCACTCCAGTAACTGCGCTTACATCAACTGGTGGCACTTCACTTATGCATTGAACAAATAAATCTACTACCGTTCCGGTTGGATCAATATCATCATAAATGGTTATGGTTTGGGTTACATTAGTAAAGTTTCCACAATCATCAGTAATTCTATACGCTCTAGTTATAATTTGGGAACACCCACTACCAATTGTAACGTCAGAAACAAAGGTTACGAGTGGGTTTGCTGTACAGTTATCAGCCGCATCTGTTATTAAAGCAACATCAGCTGCTGGCAAATCCTCAATACATTGAATTGATGTATCTGCAGGAGCTGTTCCAGTTGGCGGAATAGTATCGTTAATAGTGATAACCTGAACAACATCAATATTATTTCCTGTACTATCTGAAATATTGTATGTTCTGTTGATTATTTGAGGGCAAGTATTTCCATTTGAAACATCCCCAACAAAAGTTACAGTAGGATTAACAGTACAATTATCTGCTTCATCTGTAATTAAATTAACGTCTGGTAAAGGTACATCTCCTAAACATTGTGCAAAAATTGCAGCAGGTGCTGTCCCGGTTGGGGGAATAGAGTCAATTACTGAAATCGTTATTGAAGCTGTGCATGAATCGTTTATTCCATCCGTGTAAAGTACTGTATATGTTTCGCTGGAGTTTCCAAGACAAACGGTCGTATCAGCATTGTTAATCGAACCATCCTCAAGCCAATCAAAATAATAAACCCCGATAAGTTGACTAGCAATTTCAATATTATCTAATCCCCATTGGTCAAATTGATTACCTGATCCTACATTTTGATACCATCTAAATTTGGTATTCGGCCCCATGGCTGCTGGTGGAATGGTAACACAATACTGATTCCAAGTTGTTAACATCGGATCGTACCCGCCATTCGGAGGCCAATATTGAATTCCTATCCAATTTGCTCCACCATTTATAGAGTATTGAAAAGCAACACCTTCTGTTGGTGAATCTGGTCCATCACAACCACCTGGTGCACCTTGCTGGCTGAACTTCATCTCCCAGCAAACATCTCCACCACCTGATACATCAAAAACCTGGGTTTCTAGACTCCTAGGGTTTGCACCTGTACCAAACCAACCTGCAGGACTTCCATCTGGTGGTGCTCCACAAGGATTTAGATAATTAAGATTAACATTTGAAGACCATCCTGGACCCAAACTCATAGAATTAAAATTCTCAACTAAAGGATATGCAATGGCTGTTCCAACTGCGTTGAGTGTAATGCATTCCCCACAGTTAACGTTTGTTGATGCTGAATTAATGGCAACAGTACATTGACCAAAAGTAACTTGCGCAAAACAAATTACCGTAAATAACAAAATAAAGATTCTCATAAATAATTTCATTGAAATATATTAAGATTAGATATAAATCTTAGGAATGCCACGAATTTAGAGGAAAATATTTTATTTCCCGCTATCTCTCGACTCCTTTACTTAGAATATTAAAATGAAATGTGACATTACGAAATCATTCGAAGATTTAACAGAATTAAACATCGTTGACTGCCAATTGATTAAAAACGCTCAATTCTAATCATCGTCATATTTTTTATTGATGATACTTGAATTATAAAAACTTTAAAAAAAAATAATAGTCCAATTTTGCAAGCTCTTTTCATTCACAACCTATAAAGAGTAAACTGTAAACCATTAATACCAGCAATATCCCTCATTAAAATTCATTTTCAACAAGTTCGAAAAATAATTTTAGTGATTGAAGGACTCTTCAGGTGGCGGAGAGCTTTTGTTGGAGAGCGAAGCCTGTGTGCGTTGTATTACGTCAAGAAATGTTGTGTAAAGGTTATGAAAGTGATAGTAAAACCATCAACATTTTGATGATTATTAGAACTGAGCCATAAAAGTTATCCTGAAAAATATGGTTCTATATGATTTTGTGTGGGTAGATTTAAAATCTATGGTTTTAATTGAAGCTAAACGATTGTTAATTTGGTTCTACTTTTATTTAAATGTAAACTTTCTATTAAAACACATTTTACTTAACCTTATAAAACTCTGTTAATTAAATACTTACTACTCGAAGTCCCAGAGGGACGGCTTGTTAATAGGGATGGACGTAAGTCCATCCGCCAAACGATACAAACCGAAACAAAACCCAACAAAATCGACCTAATTGCATGCAATTAGGTCGATTTTGTTGGGTTTTGTATTACATCTATTTGTTTTAAACCAAGGACTTTCGTCCTTAGCTATTAATATGCCGTCCCGACGGGAATAACCAACTGAAATACAGGACTCCATATGCTTTTTTGTAAGAATGAAATGATGATTTGGATAATTAATTTAAAAATACAACTCATGTAGCTTACAGTTAAATTCGTAGTAGAACTATTAATTTTTCAAAGGAGTAATATTGATTACCCACAGTATTTCATCTAGAGCCAAAAATATTATGGAGCAAAAAAAAATCAAAGAAAACTATAGTCTTCTTTGATTTTATATTTTTTCTAATTAAACACAAACGAAATATGTGTTTAATTGTATTGTACTTTAATAAGTCATTTTTGCGAGAACTTATCTCAACAAATTCACACTTCCAATGACTTCAACATTTTCATCATCTTTTAATTTCTTAAAGCTTACTTTCCACAGATAAGTTCCATCAGGAGCATAAATTGTTTGGCTTGACCCATAAGAACCGTCCCAACCATACGCTGGATCATTACTTTCAAAAATCAATTCTCCCCAACGGTTATAAATCTTTAGGTTATATTCTAAAGGATCGAACCCAGATGTGAATACAGGCTTAAATGTTTCATTATACAGATTTCCATCTGGCGTAAATGTATTTGGAATATTGTAAATTAAGTCTTCATAGAAAGGCAATTCACCAATAATTGAATCAGCACATCCTAAGTCGCTGTAAGCAATCAGTTTTACATCATAGATGAATTCAGCTGGATTTCCTAACACTGAATACTCATGAATTGGATTTATTGAGTTGCTATATGTATTATCACCAAAACTCCAATCATAAGTAACCGCTCCAATCGACTCGTTTGTGAAATCTATCTCGTTGTTAAATGTTGAAAGTTCTTCAGGATCTATTGAGAAATCAGCAATTGGATAATCATCAACACATATATAATCGATTATCGTTTCATTGGCAGAACATCCATTTGTCAATTCTACTTCCAAATTAACATCATAACAACCTGCTTCCGTAAATATATTACTCACATTACAACCCGTTAAAACAACATTTCCACCGATAGTAAATGTACACTGATTAGATACTCCACCTGTTGTACTTATGAAGTTAATTTCTTCCGGCGCACAACCTTCTCTCGTGTTTGAAGTAAAAGAGACAACAGGAACAGGAAGTACTCTTACTTGAACTTGAGCTGTAGCTACACATCCAAAGATTGATGTTCCTGTCACAGTGTATGTTTCAGTTCCAAGCGGCTGTGTAAAAGGTACACCATCTACAACACCGTTATCCCAAACATAAGTAGCCGCTCCACTTCCAGATAAAGTAACTTGTTCTCCTTCACAAACTTCAGTAAACATACCACCAGAAACATTTGGAGTTGGTGCAACAACTACAATAACATCATCAGTTGCAAAACAGTTGGCTAATTCTGCTGTTACTGTATAAGTTGTAGACCCAACTGGTTGAACAAATGCAACACCGTCAGTTACTCCATTATTCCATGAGATATTCGCTGCATCTGGATTTAAAGCAGTTAAAGTTATTGACTCATTTTCGCACACTTGCATATCAGCTCCTGCATCTACAGCAGGTGGAAGTGGATCCGTTAATGTAATGGTCACATTTTCTGTTGTACTACATTCTGAACATGTTGCTTCAGTTACAGTAAAATCTATATACGTTCCTTCTGCAAGCCCTGTTATAGTATATTCACCTGCGGCATTTGTTGTAATTGAATTTGAAGCTCCACCTCCATAACTTACTTCATAGTTTGAAGAAGCATCAAGTCCTGCAATAACAATTGTTCCATCAGTTCCTAAACAAGTTGTAGGATCGGTTCCAGAAACAGTAAACGCAGGTGCAACAGCATCAATCGTTATAGTTTGTGTCACTTCTGTAAAGTTTCCACAATCATCCGTAATTCTATATGTTCTTGTGATTTCCTCTCCATTACATGTATTTCCATCAGAAGCATCAGATTCAAATGTCACTGTTGGATTAACTGTGCAATTATCTGCTTCATCTGTAATAGCGGCAGGATCTCCAACTGGAACATCTGCTAAACAAGCTACGTTTATATCAGCCGGAGCAGTTGCCGTTGGATCAGTATCATCATTAATAGTAAATGTTTGAACGACATCTATATTGTTTCCACAATCATCAGCAATATTGTATGTTCTTGTAATCACCTCTGGACAAGTATTTCCATCAGAAACATCTCCAGTATGTGTAATTATCGGATTAACCGTACAGTTATCCGCTTCATCAGTAATTGAAGTAATATCTGCTGCTGGAACATCTGTAATACATTGAACCGCTAAATCTGCAGGCGCTGTTCCTGTTGGCAAAACATCATCAGTAATCGTTATTGTTTGAACAACATCAATGTTATTACCACAATCATCTGCAATGTTGTATGTTCTTGTAATTACTTGTGGACAAGTGTTTCCATCTGACACATCTCCAACATGAGTAACGGTTGGAGCTACAGTACAATTGTCAGCTTCATCTGTAATTAATGCAACATCTGCTGCTGGAACGTCTGTAGTACATTGTAATGCTAAATCTGCAGGAGCTGTTCCTGTTGGGAGAATATCATCACTAACTGTAATTAACTGCGTTACATCAATACTATTTCCACAGTCGTCTGCAATGTTATAAGTTCTTGTAACAGTTAAAGGACAAGTATTTCCATCTAAAACATCTCCAGTATGTGTAACAATCGGGTTCACTGTACAGTTATCAGCTTCATCAGTAATTGAAGTAATGTCTACAGCTGGAATATCAGCAAAACACTGAACTGCGACTGCTGCAGGAGCTGTTCCTGTTGGAAGAATATCATCATTAATAGTGAATTCTTGCGTAACATCTATGCTATTTCCGCAATCATCAGCGATATTGTAAGTTCTTGTAATTACCTGTGGACATGTATTCCCATCTGAAACATCTCCAGTGTGTGTAACCGTTGGGTTAGCAGTACAGTTGTCAGCTTCATCTGTAATTAAAGTTACATCTGCTGCTGGAATATCTCCAATACATTGAAATGCCATTGCTGCAGGTGCTGTTCCTGTTGGGTTAGTATCATCATTTATTGTAATGGTTTGCGTCACGATTGTATTATTTCCACAACCATCTGCAATAGCGTAAGATCTAGTAATTACTTCTGGACAAGTATTTCCATCTGAAACATCTCCAGCAAAAGTAACAGTTGGAATTGCCGTACAATTGTCAGCTTCATCTGTAATTAATGTAGCATCTGGCAATGGAACATCTCCAATACATTGAAATACTAGTGGACCAGGTGCTGTTCCTGTCGGAGCAATATCATCGTTAATTGTAATCGTTTGAATAACGTCTACATTATTTCCACAATCATCTTCTATATTGTATGTTCTCGTGATTATTTCTGGACAAGTATTTCCATCAGAAGCATCGCCAACATAAGTAACTATTGGATTAACGGTACAATTATCTGCTTCATCTGTGATATAAGCAACATCTGGTGCTGGAACATCTCCAGCACATTGTACAGTAATTGCCGCTGCTGTCCCTGTTGGTGCAGTGTTATCACTAATCGTTATTATTTGAACAACGTTAATGTCATTTCCACAATCATCAGAAATGTTATAAGTTCTTGTAATGGTTTCTAAACATGCACTTCCAGTTAAGACATCACTAACATGAACAACCAATGGATTTGCAGTACAATTGTCTGCTTCATCAGTAATAGAAGTTGGATCAATTGCAGGTACATCCGCAGTACACTGAACAGTTATATCAGCAGGTGCAGTTCCTGTTGGATTAATAAGGTCATTTACAGTAATTATTTGTGAACAAGAAACCTGAACACCACAAGCGTCTGTAATTTGATAAGTTCTTGTAATCACCTCTGCACACGTATTTCCATCAGTAGTTTCACTTAATAATGTAAAAGAAGTAGAATCAATTACTCCTCCTGCAGGAATCGAAATAGAGCCTCCAGCTGCTAAAAACGCATCAAAGTCAGCATAAGCAGGTTGTTGAGAGATATTACAAGAAGCAGTTAAATCAGCTGGACAATTCAATCCAGTTATTGAACCTGGAACAGTAATAGTCACTTGATCCGTACTGATACAATTTACCAAACTAGCAGTAACAGTATAAACTGTTACTCCAACAGACGGCACAAAACTTACTCCATCAGTTATCCCATTGTCCCAACCAATAGCTGCTCCATCTGGATTAAAAGCGGTTAAAGTGACAGGATTTCCTGGGCAAATCACTTGATCTAATCCAGCGTCTATTGCTGCTGCATTTGGGTCATCAAGAACAATACTAGAATTGTTAATTCCTTGGCATCCATTAAAAATTATTTCAAAATCAGAATAAGCACCAGCATTTAAACCTGTAAGCACAATATTTCCTGATGCATTGGAATTCATTACTGAAGGACCTACTGTTGCACCATTAAAATAAGATACATCATAAACATCACTAGGATCAAGACCTTCAAGGGTAATGGTTCCATCTACTCCATTACAAACTGTAGGTTCAGTAAAAGAAACTGTAAATACAATATTAGTATTGACTAAAACATTCGTTGATGCATCGGCAGAACAACCATTTCCATCAGTATAAGTGTAAGTAATAGTATGCGTTCCTAAACCTGCAACGCTAGGATCAAAATCGCCACCCACTACTCCAGGACCAGAGAAAACACCTCCAGCAGGATTACCAACTAAAGTTACAGTTGCTGCAAATTCACAGATGTCAGCAAGAGGATCAATTGTTGGTGTTGGAAGCGGGTTTACTGTAATATCAATAGTTTGATTTGTTGCACATTCACCGGCATTAGGAGTAAAAGTATAAGTTGATGTTCCCAAAGTTGTTGCTACAACTGCTGGACTCCAAGTTCCATTAACATTTTCATTTGAAATTGTTGGTAATGTCGGCGGTGGATTATTCACACAAAAATCTGTAGCTACATTAAAAGTAGGAACGGTTTGAATATTCACTGTAATTGTAACATCATCAATAGCAGTACAATTATTTAAACTAGCTGTTACTGTGTATGTTTGTGTAGTCGCTGGTGTAAAAGGAGTTCCATCTGTAACCCCATTATCCCATGAAATAACCGCACCATTTGGATTTGTAGCTGTAAGTGTAACGACAGTTCCTTCACAAACCGTTTGAGGATTTCCAGCATCTACAGTTGGTGCATTAGGATCAGATAAATTTATATTTGTGTTGTCTGTTCTAAAACATCCTCCAGCTTCAACATAAAAATCTGTATATGTTCCAGCGTTTAAACCACTAATTACGATTTCTCCAGAAGCACTTGAAATAAAAACCGATGGTCCAACTGTTACACTATTATCATCATAAGAAACAATGTGATTCGTATTATTTGAAAGGCCTCCAATAGTAACAGTTCCATCACTTCCGCCACATACAGTTGGATTTGTAGAAGTAAGCGTGAAATCTAAATTTGTATTCACAACAATATCAACTGTTGAAGAACCAGTACAACCATTTCCATCTGTAAAAGTATAAGTAATGGTATGTGTACCAATTCCAGCTGTACTCGGATTAAAAGAATCACCTGTCATTCCTGCTCCTGAAAAAGTTCCACCAGCTGGATTACCGACAACGGTAACTGAAGCTGCACTAATACAAAGATCAGCTACTGGATTAATAGTAGGATTTGGTTCAGGATCAACGGTAACATCCAAGGTTACTGTTGCTGCACATAACCCTGCAGTTGGTGTAAAAGTATAAGTTGTTGTTCCAGCTGTATTCGCAATCAATGCTGGGTTCCATGTTCCAGAAATATTTTCATTTGAAAGCACCTGTAAACTTGGTGCGGTTGTGTTTTCACAAAAGTTTGGAATAGCATTGAAAGTTGGAATGTCTTGCGGAGTTAATGTAATTGTTACCACATCCGTTGCGCTACATCCATTCAATAAAACAGTTACAGTATAAGTTTGTGTTGCTAATGGAATAAAAGGCACTCCATCCGTTACTCCATTATCCCAAGTTATAGTCGCACCCACTGGATAACCAGAAGCAGTTAAAGTTGCAGAACTTCCTGCACAAATAGTTTGAGGGGTTCCTGCATCAACAGTTGGTCCATTAGGATCTGAAAGTCCGATTGTTGAATTATCATTCCCAGTACATCCATTCAATTCCGCAGAGAAATTGTTATAACTTCCTGCACTTAAACCTGTAATTACAGCTTCTCCTGAACCATTCGACGTAATATTTATTGGTCCAACAGCTGTTCCACCATCATCATAAGAAATAGCATAAGTGGTATTGTTATCCAATCCACTCAATGTAATTGTCCCGTCAGTTCCTGCACAAACAGTAGGATTTGTTGAACTGAGTGTGAATGTTGGTATGGGTATACCTGGGTCAATTGTGAAAGTTTCATCGCCTGCACAACTCCCATTTCCTGCTGAAACCGTGTAATTCCCTGCAGCACCGCTAATAATTCCCGTTCCACTAATTATAGGACCGGCTGGAACAAAAGTATAGGATAAAGAATTGTCAAAATTCGTTACCGCAACCGTACTGTTTAAATTACAAGCTGCTGCTGTTTCTAATATTAAAATTGGATCATCTGGAGTACAATTCGTGAAAGCAATAATTGAATCACTTGTACAAGTTAATCCAGCACCAATAGAGTCTTCAAATTCAACATCCAAAGTAGCAGAAATACTTCCACTCCATTCCATAGGATTTAAAGCTCCACAATTTGTTCCTGGAGAGTAGGTTGTATTGTTACCTCCATTATCTAGAGTATTTGGATGAATATAAACTTCAATAGTACTGTTTGCATCGTACCATGGCATGAAAGTTAGGTCAAATCCGTAACTAAAAATAGGGGTACTAAAAGGGTAATTAGCAACTACAATATCATCTACATAAACGCTAACTATTCCGCTAGGATCTGTATGATTAAAGCAATAACCATTAACAGCAACATTTAAACTTACTGAACTTGCGCTACCGCCTGTATTGTTTGGCGGAAAAGTAACGAATCCAGCATTATTGATTCCTCCAAATGGGGAGTTGACAACTGTTGCGCCTGATGATGTATTTAATAGAATAGGATCTTTCGGACCTGCTGTTGTGCAACAATTTGGACCTGCAGCGAATCCTGAATAGTTAACAGTAAAGGTCTGATTTCCATCAGCACAAGCATTCGCAGGCACAGTTGAAGGAGCAGGAGAAATATCGAAAATGGTTCCTATATCGTTATTGTCACAATCGAAATTTGCAGTTACATCCCATGTACAAGTTACTGGATCCCAAACAATATCAACTAAATCATTTGGATTTGTTGGAACTTCAGGATAAACAACAACATTATGAGTGCCCGAAGAAATCACTGCTGCTGTCTGGTCACAAACGATTTCCCAAGGTAAAGCAACATTTAATGTATTACAAAATTGAGTATTTGAAAGTGTAACACCTATGCTGATGTCTTTACAATAATCTATTGTTTTTGTTAAATTCCCTGATGGAGTGGTAATAGTTAAAGTTGCAGAACTAATTAAAGGTTTTAAACTAAAAAATCTGGTTTGGTTTACTGCTACTGCAACCGAAACGCCATTTTGCGTTAGAGTATAAGTTCCATTCACCGTAGTTATTGTAAATTCAGTTCCATGCACTGTAGGATCCAATGGACCAACAGTTCCAGAGTATGCGCCAGTTCCCGTTTCAGAATAGACAGAAAGTCCAGAAAAATCACTGATAATATCAACACTTCCTCCAGCCAATAAATTCCCGTTATAGTTGAAATATATTTCACTGTTACAACCGTCATTTTCGAAAGTCATTGAATAGTTTTGTCCCGCGCAAGCTTCGCCAGTTGCAGAAACTACAGTTGAATAACTAGGGCAATTTTGAGTTTTACCTAAAAAGGCAAAGAAGATTAAGGTTATTCCAGTTAGTATTAAGTTTTTCATACAATATTTTTAATAACGTTTTCGTTAAACAGTTTATAGATTAATTAAGTTCTAAACTGTATTAACTAGATGATCTTTAGAATTAAAAAGCATAAGTTTTGGAAAATTGAAACTTTATAGTCACAAATCTACTCACTTAAATACGTTTTTTTTATCTAAAACAATAGCAACGAACCATATAAGACAAGCGTTTAATAGAGGTTAAAATTAAAAAAATAAGTTACACAAATTCTGGTTATCAACAATTAAAGTTAAATTGTTAATAAATTATTTTTTAAATCAAAAATATGAAGAAGGAAGTTTCGGCTCTATATGAAATACTGTGGGTAATCAATTTTAATCCTTCGAAAAATTAATAGTCCTAACTACGAATTTAACTGTAACCTACATGAGCTGTATTTCAGCTTGTTATCCCCGTAGGGTTGGCATACTAATAGCCAAGGACGTAAGTCCTTGGTTTAAAACAAATAGATATAATACAAAACCCAATAAAATCGACCTAATTGCATGCAATTAGGTCGATTTTATTGGGTTTTGTATCGGTTTGTATCGTTTGGCGGATGGACTTACGTCCATCCCTATTAACATGCCGTCCCTCTGGGACTTCTAACAATAAATACTTAAATAACAGGCGCTTATAAAATAAAAATATTTTTTTTAATAGAAAGTTTCCATTTAAATAAATGTAGAACCAAATTAACAATCGTTTAGCTTCAATTAAACAATAGATTTTAAATCTACCCACACAAAAACATATAGAACCGAAGTTTCGGCTCTATATGAAATACTGTGGGTAATCAATTTTAATCCTTCGAAAAATTAATAGTCCTAACTACGAATTTAACTGTAACCTACATGAGCTGTATTTTAAAGTATTGGGCTACCAATATAGGTCGTTAATCCCTAATTTTAACGATGTGTTTTTTCAATAATACAGCCGATAATCGCATTGATTAATTTTATCTAGAGTTAAACTTTAGCAAAAAGGAAGAAGGGATTCCTCAGTTGTTAAAATCTAAGATTTCCTCAACTATCGGCAAGCTCAGCACAAGTGGAGTGAAACGACGAGGAATCTCTTTTTAAATAATTACGACTTAGCTTGGTAACCCAATTAAAGTATTTATCAAAATTATTATTTCATTTTCGCAAGCAAGTATATGGTAGTCTGTATTCCAAATGGTTAGTCCTCCAGTTGGCGGACTTTGAATAGTAAACACTTAAATAACAGTAATTTATAAAATTGAATTAGATTTTAGTTTAAATGGTATTTCGATAATTAACCGAAAAAAATTTTCAATCTTAATTTAGTAATCCCTCTATTTAAAACTACAACTTTCATCATCCAGCTCCGTTTCAACTGTAAAATGACTAAAGTCTTTCTCTTCAAGCAATTGTTTTACAGCTGCTTTGGTGGATGTGATTTGACCAAATGAATCAATATTCTTCAAACATAAGTGCGTTGAAAAAACGTGGTGATCTCCATCCAATGACCAAACATGGGTATGGTGCATCGAATGAACATGTGGAACTGCAAGAATAGACTTTTGAATTTCATCCAAATCAATTTTTTTTGGAACTCCTTGAAGGAAGAAATACAAGGTTTCTTTCAATCGGCCAATGACTCCATATAAAATGTAAGCAGTAATTCCCAAAGACAAAATTGGATCAATGTAAGGGTTTGGGTAAAAGTAAATCACGATTGCAGCGACTAAGACAGCCACCCAACCTAAAACGTCTTCCAACATGTGCCAATAAACAACTTTTTCGTTTAGACTTTTTGAAGAACGCATTTTTAGGACAACAATTCCATTAACCGCTACTCCAATCACTGCGAAAACAATCATTCCTAGCGCATCAGATTCCTCTGGATTAATTAACCTTCCGACCGCTGCATAAATAACAATTCCAGAACCTACAATCAGAACAACACTGTTGATCAAAGCGCCAAGTAAAGAATATCGGGCGTAGCCAAATGAGAATTTTGAATCCGCTTTTTGTTTAGATTTCTTTTCTAAATACCAAGCCGAACCTAGAGAAATACTATCACCTAAATCATGAATAGCATCAGAAATAATGGCTACACTGTTAACATAAATCCCTCCAATAATTTCAAAAATAGAGAATCCGAGGTTCATCCAAAATGCTAGTTTTAGATTCTTTGTAGAAGAATGATCGTGATTGTGTCCCATTTATTATGTTTTAAAATGTAATTCATAAAATTAATCAATTACGAATTACGAATTGAAATATATGTACTTGTTAATTGATAAAAGAACGGAAAAACCAGAAATGTTAAAATTGAAAACATATTTCTTTTTGGAATCCACAAGACATTAACTAATTTGGCTCTATATGAAATACTGTGGGTAATCAATTTTAATCCTTCGAAAAATTAATGGTTCTACTACGAATTTAACTGTAACCTACACGAGTTGTATTTTAAAGTATTTATCAAAATTATCATTTC
>Ga0307486_1000243_pt1 | contig 54397 bp, 49 predicted proteins | sample CBIW02metaG_FD_203663 | JGI IMG/M metagenome (GOLD analysis project Ga0307486, IMG submission 203663) | Sea-ice brine microbial communities from Beaufort Sea near Barrow, Alaska, United States - CBIW 0.2 | ecosystem: Environmental > Aquatic > Marine > Coastal | place: USA: Alaska | collected... | reverse complement strand
CTTGGTATGTCATCGGTAGTTTAGTGTGTCGAAGCCATCCATCCTAAAAGTTAATATGAAATTTATACAACAATATTTTTATTATTAAATCATGACGAAAAAAACAGGTCTTTTATATGTTGGGTTTGGATCCTTAAGCTACGGAATTCTTGCAACCGTTGTTAAATATGCAAATGAATTAGGTGCAGGAACAGCGCTTTTGGCCTTTTCTCAGTATTTTTTCGCCAGTATATTCTTAGCTTTTCTTGCTTGGAAAGTGAGTAAATCAAAAACACTAGGTTCAAATTATACTGTTCCTTCTAGAAATTTGAAGCTAAAAATGATCCTCTTTGGAACAACTTTAGGATTTTCTAGCTGTTTTTATTACCTCACCATTCAATATGTACCTGTCTCTGTTGGAATTATTCTATTAATGCAAGCAATTTGGATGGGAGTTGTTGTAGACCTAATATCTACAAAAGGTAAGAACAGTAAGATAAAAATAATAGGTGCTCTTGTCGCAATCACTGGGACTCTCCTTGCTGCTAACGTTTTTGAAGCTAGTTTTATTTTACATCCTTTAGGAATCACTTTTGGTTTGCTTGCAGCTGTTAGTTTTACTTCGTTTATGTACTTTTCTAATTTACTCGGACACCAGACACATGTAATAATAAAAAGTAAATACTTAGTTTATGGTGGTTTTATTGTAGTCCTTTTATTTTGGAATATTGACATCATAAACACATTTGACATTTTTTATATGGTAAAATATGGAATTTTCTTAGCTATTTTTGGTTCTATGATTCCACCTATTTTCTTTTCTCAAGGAATGCCAGTAATTGGAACGGGACTCGGAAGTATTGTTTCAAGTATAGAAATACCATTTTCTGTAATGAGTGCTGCTATTATTTTAGGTGAAGATGTATCTGTTTTGCAATGGATAGGTATATTAATTATTCTATCAGCAGTTGTTTTGATTAATATTAAGAAAATTTAGTTTTTTCATTTAACTTAATGTTTATCTATCAATGTAAATTAAATTTCTATATTTGATTTTCAATATAAGGGGTGCTTAATTAATTTTAGGCTGAGATTATACCCAATCTGATCTGGATAATGCCAGCGTAGATAGTAAATAGCTTTTCAATTTGATTGAAAGCATCCCCTTTATATTATTTTATTAATTATAAAGTCTAGGACTGTTTTAATCAAATGGCTATGAATCCAATTAAATTTAATGAAGCTAAGTTTGATCTTGTTACACAAGATCTGAAGAAATGGCAAGGCAGAGAAGAGTGGTTCTTTAATAGAGAGCATACAGACACCTATGAACAATGGTATGAAGGTAGGTATAAACGAGCCGAAGTCTGGCAGAAAAAAATCATCGGTCGCCTAGTTAAGAAAGATGAAAGAGTAAAAACACTTTTAGAGTTTGGATGTGGAACTACTCGTTTTACACGATGGTGGCATGAGATAGGAATTGATTCTAGTGGTGCGGATATTTCTCCTTTTATGCTCGGTCAAGGTGTTCATTTGTTTAAAGGTGAACTTGTTCTTGCAGATTCTCATTATATGCCTTTCAAAGATAATACTTTCGATGTATTAGCATTCGTAACAACTTTTGAATATTATAAGGATCCTGTTAAAGTTATTCAAGAAGCTGCTCGTGTTGGAAAGAACGGAATCGTCTTTGGAATGATGAATCGTAATTCACCTAAAGTTGTAAGAAGAAGAGTTCAAGAAGTGTTTGGTAAGAATCCATTTTATTTAACAGCCAACTTTTATTCCCCAAAAACATTAATAGCTGTTATTGAAAAAGCACTTAAAGGCCGTTCCTACAAAATAGAATGGACAACTACTGGTTTGCCAAAATGGTTTCCAGTACAAGAATGGAATCAACCTTATGGAGATTTTTTTGGTCTTTATGTAAGGTTAAACGATTAATCATGACAGCATTTAATAATTTGTCTGGTAAAATAACTTCGTCTGCATTCAAAGATTTATTACTTCCAAAAACTGGTCACAAAAGAGATGAAGTTCTTGTGGGACCGAATTTTGGAGTTGATAACTCTGTAATCGATTTGGGAAATAATTTAGGAATGGCTATATCAAGTGATCCACTTTCACTGATTCCAACAATTGGTACGAAAGCATCGGCATGGATGTCAGTTCATCTTTTAGCCAACGATATGGCAACAACAGGATTCTCTCCAATGTATGCTCAATTTGTTTTGAATCTCCCTTCAAATATTTCTTTATCTACTTTTAAAGAATATTGGAATTATATCCATTTTTACTGCAAAGAAATTGGTGTTTCCATAACTGGTGGACATACTGGAAGACTGGAAGGTCAAAATTCCGTAGTTTCGGGTGGTGGAACCATGTTTCTAACTGCTCCTTTGGATAGAATAATTACAAGTAATGGAGTTAAACCAGGGGACGTAATTATAGTAACTAAAGAATCAGCTTTAAATTCATCATCTATTTTAGCTATAAGCTTTCCAGAAACTATAAAAAAGAACTTAGGATTAAAAGTTTATCAACAAGCTTGTGAGAATTTCTATCACACATCATCTCTTAAAGAAGCTTTATTGGCTGCGGAACTATTAGAAAGTAATTTTGAATTAAATGCGATGCATGATGTTACTGAAGGTGGAGTTCTAGGAGCTATTTATGAAATGGCTTATGCTTCCAATTGTGGTTTTGAAGTTTACAATAATAGCATTCCAACTGGTGATAGTCAAACCAAGATAATGGACTTATTCGAAATTGATCATCGTTTTTGTATCGGTGCAGGTGCAATGATCATGTCCGTAAAAAAAGGAAAAGAAGAATCTTTAATTAAACATCTTGAAATTAATTCAATAAAAGCTTCTGTCGTTGGAGAATTTACATTCAATGAAAATGGTTATAGAATAATTGAAAATGGTATTGATAAGGAATTTGTTTTTGATGGAATTGATCCTTATTGGCAAGCTTATTTTAAAGCAGTGAAAGATGGAATTAAATAAGAATACAAAAGATATCGGTGGATTATATTTGGTTTTAGATCCTTCGATTGAACAAGTAACCTTATTGACTAAACTTAAAAGTGCCATTGAAGGAGGTGTCGATATCTTACAGATTTGGAATAATTGGCCTAAAACATTCCGAAAAATCGATAAAATTAATCTCATAAATCTAGTTGTTGATATTGCAAAACACTATAATGTTCCGGTACTTATTAATGAAGAATGGGAATTGGTTATAGAAACGGAACTATCTGGAATTCATTTTGACATTGTTCCAAGTAGTCTAAAACTTCTAAAATCAGAAATTGACAGAGAATTGATTATTGGAGTAACATGCAGTAATTCTCTTGAAATTATTGAATGGGCCCAAGAAAACAAATTAGATTATATTTCCTTTTGTTCACTTTTCCCATCGAAGTCTGCCGGTTTGTGTGAAATCGTAACTCATGAAACAATTCTAAAAGCACTTGGAATTACAAGAATTCCTCTTTTTGTTTCTGGTGGAATAACATCTGATAATCTGTTACAGCTTCAAAATCTAGGTATTTCAGGTGTGGCTGTTATTTCAGGAGTACTAGATTCACCTTCACCAAAGCTAGCAAGTCAAAAATATATTCAAACATTAAATAAAATTATACAATGAAAACATCATTTTTAGAAAAACTTTGCTGTCCTCAAGATAAGAGTCACCTCGAATTGCAAATATTCAAGCAAAAAGACGAAGAAATAATAGAAGGATTATTTACATGTCCAGAGTGTAAAAGGTATTATCCCATAATTTATGGTATTCCAATTATGACACCTGATGAGTATAGACAAAAAGAGCTGGAAGAACCGTTGTTAAAAAAGTGGGGACTTAATTTGACTGATAGTGGTTCTAAATTTTGTTTAGTTGGATAACCTAATATTACATAATGACGCAACCGCTTATTTTTATTGTAATCACGAGACTTTAGAAATATTGTCTTGTGAATTACTAAATTATATTCATAAGCTGTTCCTGCTTTAATTTTTGTTTTTAAATGTTTACAACTCAATTCATATTTCATAATATCTCCCTATTCATATCCATTCTAAATTACTATATTTGTCTTTTAAAAAGAGACGAGATGAAAAAAAAAATAATTGCCGTAGTTACTTTTTCTTTACTTACAGCTTGTGGAAGTAACAATGAAGAAAAGGACAACAGTAACGTACAAGAAACTCAAAAAGAACAAGTCGTTAATGTATACACGCATCGTCATTACGAACCAGACCAAGATATCTTCAAAATGTTTGAGGAGCAAACTGGGATTAAGGTGAAGGTGATAAATGCAAGTGCAGATGAGTTGATTCAGAAGATGAAGATGGAAGGAAAACAATCTCCAGCTGATGTTTTGATTACAGTTGATGCAGGTAGATTAAGTCGTGCTAAAGACCAAGGTTTGTTGCAAAGTATTCAGTCAGAGATATTAGAAAAAACTGTTCCGTCCCATTTGCAAGATGTCGACAATCAATGGTTTGGTTTAACGAAAAGAGCTAGAATTATCGCTTATTCATTAGACAGAGTGAAGCCAGAAGAGCTATCAACTTATGAGGAGCTTGTGTCAAATAAATGGAAAGGAAAGATATTAGTAAGATCTTCTTCTAATATTTATAATCAATCCTTAATGGCTTCGATTATCGCTAATGATGGTGAAGAAATAGCTAATAAATGGGCTAAAGGAATCGTTGCTAATATGGCACGTTCTCCAAAGGGTTCTGATAGGGATCAAGTAAAAGCCGTAGTCGCTGGAGAAGGTGATTTGGCAATCGTGAATTCATATTACATTGGTAAAATGTTGAACTCTCCTGATGCTGAAGAAGTAGCAACAGCGAAGAAAATCGGATTGTTTTTTCCTAATCAAGAGGGTAGAGGAACGCATATTAATGTAAGTGGTGCAGGAGTTGCAAAATACGCACCGAATAAAGAAAACGCTATTCGTTTTATCGAGTTTTTAGTGAGTCAAGATGCACAACAAATCTTTACTGATGCGAATTATGAATATCCAATTTTGGAAAGTGTGGCACCAACAAATGACATTAAAGCTTGGGGAGATTTTAAAGAAGATACATTAGGATTAAACAAATTAGGAGAAAATAATAAAAAAGCAGTATTGATTTTTGATGAAGCAGGCTGGAAGTAATAGAGAAACCTTTTCCTTAAAATCAAGGCTAAAGAGATTTAAAAGAGACAGTAACAGATGGTCAGTATTTACGCTGGCCATCGTTATTTTCTTAGCGCTCCCAATTATCTTTATTGGCGTAGAGTTGTTTTCTGGTCCGGGTGAAACATGGAGTCATATTGTAAAATATCTTTTACCAGAATATATTTGGAACTCACTTTATTTGGTGTTATTCTGTAGTATTCTCGTTTTAGTTTTGGGTGTTTCTTCGGCATGGTTTGTTTCCCGTTTTAATTTCCCAATGCGAAAACAATTGGAATGGCTACTTATTCTGCCATTAGCAATTCCGTCATATATTGTTGGTTATGCATATGCAGGAATCTTCGATTATGGAGGAAGTCTCGATCTAATATTTCGTCAGCTCAATCTGGATTTTATTAGAATAGATATTATGAATCGTGCTGGACTTGCATTCGTTTTGAGTATTTCTCTATTTCCTTATGTATACGTCAGTGCGAGAGCATTTTTCTTGAATCAAGCCAATAATCTTCTGGAAGCTTCTAAAATGTTAGGTGTGGGCGAACGTAAAACATTTTTCAAATTAATGTTGCCTCTTGCTAGACCAGCTATTGTAGCCGGATTAGTTTTGGTTTTAATGGAAGTGCTTAACGATTATGGAGCAGCCAAGTATTATGGAGTTAACACTTTTACAACCGGTATTTTTAGATCTTGGTTTTCCCTTGAAGAACCTGAAACAGCAGTTTATTTATCGGCTTTATTAATCATAATCATCTTTGCATTGATTCTGTTTGAGAAATGGCAAGTGAGAAAAATTAAGTTTACTTCTTCCAAATCGAATAGCACGCAAATACAACGTAAAACAACAACAAAGTCATTAAAGTGGCTCATCTTTTTAGTTGTGTTTCTTCCTGTACTTTTAGGATTTATTTTACCAGTTCTTCAATTAATCTATTGGGCAACATTAACGGCATCAACAGTTTTTGATGTGCAGTTTTTATTGATTTCTTTACAAAGCTTTGGAATTGCTATTACTTCAGCAATCATAACCGTTTTCTTTGCACTTTTATTGATTTACTTTTCTAAGTGGAGCGCACTTCGCTTCATTAAAAACGTGGCGAGAGTTGGAGTTCTAGGATACGCAATTCCAGGGGCTGTTATTGCCATTGGTATTATGATTCCGACTTTAGCATTAGATAAATGGTTGATTAATATACTCGCTAATTTCGGAATAGATTCTGGTTTTATTATCAACGGAACATTGATTGCGTTGTTTTATGCTTATGCTGTTCGTTTCTTAGCTGTAGCCTATAATCCTATTGATTCAACCGCTTTGAAGGTGGATAATTCTATTCCTGACTCTTCAAAAGTTTTAGGTGTTGGGAATCTCAAAACATTTTTTAAAATTGAATTTCCACTCATAAAAACAGGAGTATTTAGTGCTGTGATATTGGTTTTTATTGATGTTATGAAAGAATTACCTTTAACATTAATCTTAAAACCTTATCATATTGACACATTAGCAGTGAAAGCTTACGAATATGCAAGTGATGAAATGGTTATGGAAGCTGCAATTCCATCACTTTTCATTATCTTTACTGCAATGATACCTGTGATATTTTTAAATAAATTACTGATTAAAAAATAATAATGTTAGCAATTCATTCTCTTTCTAAAAGTTTTGACAAAGGCAAGAATTACGCCTTAGAAAATGTGACTTTCGATTTGAAAGAGGGAGATGTATGCGCCATTGTAGGCGAAAGTGGAAGTGGGAAAACAACCTTGGTGAGATTGATTGCTGGACTTGAGCGTCCTGATCACGGAAGTATTGCTTTAGATGGAAATATAATTGCATCACTAGATAAGTTTGTTCAACCAGAGAAACGAAAAATTGGTTTAGTTTTTCAAGAATATGCGCTTTTCCCTCATTTAACTATTCTTGAAAACGTATTGTACGGTATTTCTAAACTGAAAAACAAGAAAATAAGAGCGCAAGAAATGCTCGATTTAGTAGGTTTAAGTGAAATGGGAAAACGTTATCCACACCAACTTTCGGGTGGACAGCAACAACGTGTAGCTTTAGCAAGAGCTTTAGCGCCAGAACCAACATTGTTGATTTTAGACGAGCCATTCAGTAATCTCGATGCAATGTTGAGAATGCAATTGAGAAATGAAATTTTCGACATCATTAAGAAAACTGGAGTAACAGTTTTGTTTGTAACGCATGATACCCAAGACGCACTTTCTGTAGCTGATGAAATTTTGATTCTTCAAAATGGAAAAGTCGTTCAGAAAGATGCCGCAGCAAATTTATACGTTAAACCGAATACCTTATATGTAGCTTCTTTATTTGGAAATACGATTCAAATCAATAAGAATCTGCAAACTGCATTTCGATGTCCTTTAAAAGAAGATTGTTGTCATGCCATTAGAAATGAAAAAATAAAAGTGAACCCAACAGCAGTCGATTCAGATTGTGAATACATCACGAATGCCACTGTGATTAAGAAAATAGTTTTGGGAGATTCCATTCAATTGCTTTTAAAGCTTGAAACAGGAGAGCAGTTAACAGTAATGACACAAGATAAAAACGTTGCTGACACCATCACTATTGGATTCAATTCAAAAGATATTTTGGAGTTTAACGACTAACGGTATTATTGTAAATAATGTTTAAAAGATTAGGAAATCGTCCACGTTTATCCAATCAATTAACTCTTTTAAAAGTGGATTTTAAAATTCTTTTAAATAAATCCTAAATTGTTCTTTTATATAAAGAAAATTTACGTAAATTTGCACTCGCTTTTAGTTATGAAAGTTGACAAAATACCAAATAACGTTTTGGTGAAATTTTTTAAATGCGGATATGGTGAAATTGGTAGACATGCTAGACTTAGGATCTAGTGCCGCGAGGCGTGTGGGTTCGAGTCCCTCTATCCGCACACAATTAAAAGTGGTATGAGTTTAAAACTTATGCCATTTTTTGTTTTAGATTGTTTGGTTTTAGTATTAAATAAAAGTTTATTTCAATCAATATGAATATTATAAAAGAAAACGTTGATGATCTCAACGCATTATTAAAGGTTACAGTTGAAAAGAGCGATTACCAAGTAAAAGTTGATAAAGCTTTAAGTGACTACAGAAAAAAAGCGACTACTCCTGGATTTAGAAAGGGAATGGTGCCAATGGGAATCATTAAAAAACAGCATGGTAGAACAGTTCTTGGAGATGAGTTAAATAGACTTGTTAGTGAAGGACTTTACAAATATGTTGCAGAACAAGAATTTGAAATTCTTGGTAACCCACTTCCTAAAAATGACATCGAAGTACAAGGAGATTTTGATAAACCTGATACATTCGTATTTACTTATGAAATCGGAATTTCTCCAAAAGTAGATGTTAAAATTACCGGAAAAAACAAATACGAATACACTAAAGTTAAGGTTGATAAAAAGTTAATTGATAAACAATTAGAAGATCTTACTCGCCGTTATGGTAAACTCATTTCAGGTAAAGAAATTGGTGAAAAAGATATGGTTTTAGGTCAATTCGTTGAACTAAACGAAGAAGGTGAAATCTTGGAAGGTGGAATTATGAATAGTTCTACAATTTCTATGGAATTCATTGAAGATGAGCAACTGAAAAAAGAACTGATTGGAAAGAAAGCTGGCGATAAAGTCACTGTAAATCCATTCAGCGTTTCTAGAGGTGGTAAAGACACAGCTTCAATGTTAGGAATCGAAGAAAGTGAATTGGGTAATATCTCTGAGAAATTCCAATTGACAATCAATGAGGTTAAAATCATGGAGCCAGCAGAATTGAACCAAGAATTGTTCGATAAATTGTTTGGTGAAGGAGAAGTAACTTCAGAAAAACAAATGATTGAGAAAGTGAAAGCGGACTTAGTTCAAATGTTTGAAAAAGACAGTGAGAAAATCTTAACACGAAGAATTTCTAACGATCTAATAGAGAAAGCGGATATCCAATTGCCAGAGGGATTCTTGAAAAGATGGATTATAGCATCTCAAAAGGAACCTACTACAATGGAGCAGGTTGATGCTGATTTCGGAAACTATGCACGTAGTTTGAAATGGCAATTGATTCAAAATAGCATCTTCAAAAACAACGATATGAAAGTTGATCAAGAAGAGGCAATGAATTATACGAAAAGCTTATTGGTTAACCAATATGCGCAATACGGAATGCCAACTCCTGAGGATGCTGAATTAACTAAATCGGCACAACAAGTTTTGTCTAATCAAAAAGAAGCACAACAAATCTATGATATGTTAGCTGAAGAAAAATTAACTAAGTTCTTTAAGGAAACAGTTAAGTTGGATGAAAAAGAAGTTGATTATGATGAGTATGTTAAAATCGCACAAGACAGTAACGCATAAAATTTAAATTTTTAGCGTACTGCATTAAATATATTTAGAAAAAAGCCTCATGCAACTGCATGAGGCTTTTTCATTAGCATAAAATCAGAGTCGATAATCCTTATGATACTTGGAGATAAAAATGAATCGTGCTGTAATTAGTGTCCGCAAGAAAACTAAATATTTTTAAGTCTTTGATAAGAAAATTTCGGCTCTAGATGAAATACTGTGGGTAATCAATATTAATCCTTTGAAAAATTAATAGTTCTACTACGAATTTAACTGTAAGCTACATGAGTTGTATTTTTAAATTAATTATCCAAATCATCATTTCATTCTTACAAAAAAGCATATGGAGTCTTGTATTTCAGTTGGTTATTCCCGTCGGGACGGCATATTAATAGCTAAGGACGAAAGTCCTTGGTTTAAAACAAATAGATGTAATACAAAACCCAACAAAATCGACCTAATTGCATGCAATTAGGTCGATTTTGTTGGGTTTTGTTTCGGTTTGTATCGTTTGGCGGATGGACTTACGTCCATCCCTATTAACAAGCCGTCCCTCTGGGACTTCGAGTAGTAAGTATTTAATTAACAGAGTTTTATAAGGTTAAGTAAAATGTGTTTTAATAGAAAGTTTACATTTAAATAAAAGTAGAACCAAATTAACAATCGTTTAGCTTCAATTAAAACCATAGATTTTAAATCTACCCACACAAAATCATATAGAACCAAAATTTCAAAGGCAGAGCTTGTCTAAGTAGACCTGTCGAAGGAACTGCAATTAAAAACACTTGTGCTGAGCTTGCCTTAGTAAGCATAAAGCAGTATTTGGAATTTTCTTGCAAAGACTAATTATCTTTTGAATAATATTTCTCGATGATTTACTTTGTCTGTTCTATTACTATTCTTTTACTTAAAATTGTTAAATTATTGACGTTACATGTTTTTGTTATAACTTAGCCTATTAACTATATAAAACAAAAAAAACACAAGTATGATATTACAAATTATTAAAAAAACACCCTTTTTACTTTGTGCAGGAGCAATGTTAGTTTTCTCTTCTTGTAATGGAGAAGAAACTGAAAGTATTGATGCAGAGAACACAGCAACCGAAACGGTGAATGATGCACCAAGAACTCGAACTGGTGCGGATGCTTCAAAAAGTCAATCTCCTGATGAAAATGTTACATTTGGAAATGAAAATACACCTTCAAACAACAATGTCTCCGGTGGAGTAGGAGTTGGTACAAATCCTCCACATGGGGAGCTAGGTCATGATTGCGCAATTGCAGTTGGTGCGCCTTTATCACCTAATCCAAGAATCGTTTCACCAGAAATTATCAATCCGCAGAGCAATAAATCAGGGAATTTGAATCCTCCACATGGAGAGCCAGGACACGATTGTGCAGTGGAAGTTGGAAAGCCATTAAATTAAATTTATTAATTTTAGGAACCTCATGTAAAGACATGAGGTTTTTTTATGTTTAATTTTGACCTTGAAGGTGTCATTTTTGTATATTTACCTTTATAAATTTAATTAATTATGATAGTTGTAACAGGAGCTGCAGGATTTGTAGGAAGTGGTTTAGTAAGCAAACTAAACGATATAGGTATTAAACGCATTATTATTGTTGATGATTTTTCAAATGATGAAAAAGAACACAATCTTGTTGGTAAAAAATACATAAAGAGAATTGATCGAACGGAGTTTATTGCTTGGTTCAAAGAACATGGTGAAGAAGTTAAATTCATTTACCACATAGGTGCAAGAACAGATACAACTGAATTTGATAAAGAAATATTTGATCGTTTAAATCTAAATTATTCAAAAGATATTTGGAGATATGCTACACAATATGGTATTCCTTTAGTATACGCTAGTTCAGCTGCCACTTATGGTTTAGGTGAGCACGGTTACGACGATAATCACAGATTAGTTAATGAGCTAAAACCATTAAATGCTTATGGAGATTCTAAAAATGATTTCGATAAATGGGTGTTGACACAACCAATTAAGCCTCCTTTTTGGGCTGGTTTGAAGTTCTTTAATGTATACGGACCAAATGAATACCATAAAGGTAGAATGGCATCTGTTGTTTTACATGCTTACCGCCAAATCACACGTACAGGTGAATTGAAATTATTCAGATCTCACAATGAAAAGTATGATGACGGTGAACAAAAAAGAGACTTTATTTACATTAAAGATGTTTTAAATATCTGTATTTTCTTGATGGAAAAACGTCCAGAAAGTGGATTGTATAACGTTGGATCTGGAAGAGCGAGAACTTTCAAATCTTTAGCAGTAAATACTTTTCACGCTATGAACCGTGAAGTTGAGATCTCATACATCGATACTCCAGCAGATATTAGAGATAAATACCAATATTTTACTGAAGCAAAAATCAACAAACTTATTTCTGCTGGTTACACAGAAGGATTCCATACACTCGAGCAAGGTGTGGAAGATTATGTTGAGAATTACTTGATGGATGGAAAATATCTTTAAGAGATAATTTTTAAATATTTAGGATTTTAAAGACCCAATATAGCGTGATTTGATCATGGTGTTCGGGTCTTTTCTATTGTGTGAAATTAAAAAGGTAAATCTAAATTGAATAATTTAAGATACTTTATCATTAAGATTTATAAAGATATTATCAAAGGATTGAAAATTAGTTTTCCATGATGGATAAGTTCTAACATATTTTGAATGTCATTATTGGTTCAAGCGATTTGCAGAATTGCATTAATTCGTACAATTATTTCAAGACCATTTAAAACGGTCTAGCAATAATTGTAACCGTTTTTTAGATGTTGTTGATGTTGTTGATATTGTTTACAGCGTGCTTTTTCTTCTCCTCATCATAACGCCTTGAGCTATAAAAACAGCAGCAGCTCCATAAACTGGAATCGAAGCTTTATCCGTGTCGAGATAATTATTGAGTAAACCATGGAAGAAATACGTTGACATCGCCAAAATAATACAAAGAAGTAATATATACAATTCTGTATCTTCAGGGGTGTAGCGTTTAATATTAATTAAAAGCATAATTCCACTGTAAAATAACGCGGCTACAAAAACCAATACAGAAAGCATTCCTATAAGGCCCATTTCTGCCAATGCACCAAGGTATTCTGAATGAGCATTCCCTTGATTTCCAAAATTTGTAGAAATAACAGTAAGCTTTCCTGGATCCTGATATGGTGCATATTCAAAAGCATAAGTTGCAGGACCAAATCCAAAAACAGGACGTTCTTTAAACATATTCCATGCTGCACTCCATCTGTTTAAGCGTTCTAAATTTGATGCATCAGAAGTAATATTTGCTGCTGATTGTAGTCGTTCATCAAAATTAGTCGTGGTGTGTTCTTGCTTGTTTTTCGCTAATTCCATTTCAATTTTACTCCAAGTGAATAGGATAACTGATAACACAATAATACCAATGGAAAGTAAATATTTGAATTTCACTTTGTATTTTATAAAAGCCCAAACGGATATAGCGAATACTATACTCAACCAAGCACCTCTAGTGTAACTAAAATAGAGTCCCAACAAGGTGATGATAAACATTATTACTAGAAGTACTTTTGCTTGTAAAGAGTGCTTTTTGTAAAAATACAGTCCTAAAACAAAAACAATACTCATGGCAACACTTGCTCCATAAATGGTGTGGTCTTTAAAGAAAGGTGACATAACCCAATGGCTTTCTTTCTCTCTGAAATTAAATCCCCAATGATGAATAATAGTATAAACGATTACGATGGTCATTCCTGCAGTGTAGCACCATAAGAATTTAACAATGTTGGATTTATTTTTGAATATATTAAAACCAATCATTAAAATCGGAATTATGAACCAAAGCTTCATTAACAGAAACTTAAAGGAAACTAATGGTTGTGCACTAGTAATTGATGTCATGAAAACCCATAGAAGATAGAATCCAATCGATAGAGTTATTGGATGACTCCAGAACTCCTTATTCATAATTGGAGATTTCAATTCCTTCAGAATGATCCAAAGCATCAATCCAAAAAGAATCGGTTCAGTGGGGAGGTATAAACCAAACTTACCATCTGTGAATTCCTCGAGATTAACAGATAAAGGTGTTAAGAATACAGTAAGTAAAAATGCTGAAGAGGTGTGGAAAATTGCAATATATGCAATGACCAAAACCAAAGGTAACGCATTTAAAAAATAATTATCATTAAAAACAAAATATGCATTCACTCCCATAAACAGCAGTGCAATACTTATCAATAAGCTATTGTTTTTAATGAACTTCACAGTCTAAACTGAATATTTAACTGTTCTTATTCTGTCTCTGATCAACAACGCAATAAACATTAGGATTATTGAAGCTAGAGTGAAAACCAGAACAATAATCATTCTCTTAGGTTTTGCTTTTTTATCAGATGCAACAGCCGACTCAATAATAAATTTATGATTAAAATTTTCTACTGCATCAGATTCTGCTTGTTCGTAGGAAACCTCTTGATCGGTCATTTTTTCAATTCTGAACTCACGTAAATCTGATAGGGCATCGTATCTTGAACCGTATTTTAAATTTACATCAATTTGATTTTTGAAAAATGCTTTATCCTCTGCTGTTTTAGATTCGTTTAATGCCGCAAATAAGCTTGATCTCGACAATGCGTCTATCACTCCTAACTGGGAAAGGCTATCCATTTCAGTGTTTAATTGTTCTTGTGACGCCTTCAATTGGTCTAACTTACGTCGGTTGATCTCAAATGCAGGAACAGTACGCTCCTTAATTAAATCGTTTTTTACAGTATCTATTAACTGAACAATTTTATTCGCAATGTCTGCTGCAAGTTGTGGTGATTCATCCAAAACGGAAATATTGATAGAGCCAAAACGTGTTCTTTCAAAGTGAATATGACCTTCATATGCTTTCCCTAATTTATGATGATAACCATCCTCTTTTGGATCAATATCATACACTTTAGCCAAATCAAATTTGTTGATAATTCTATTGCGCAAGGGTGAAGATTGTAAAATCTGAATTAATTGCTCAGCATTTTCCTCTTCTCCAAAATCCATTGAACTGGCCTTGGCATTACTTTGTGCGTTAAAAGAAACTGTACTCGTAGCCGTAGGGAATACAATGGCATTTGATTCATACAAAACAGGAAGTATGAGCGAGACTATTATTGAAATTATTCCAGCAATTATCCCTGTAAAAAATAGTATTTTTCTATTTTTATATGTGAACACCAATAACTCATTGGTATTTTGATCAGATTTCGTCTTTTCCATCCTTAATTCTTTTCCTAACTAACTTTTTTGAATAAAATATATTGCTTCTTATCTAACTATTGTCATTTCTTTCACCAAATGAGGTGCTTCACCATAAATATCAATCATCCATAAAACATAGCGAATGTCAACAGAAATATTTCTACAACGTGATGCATCAAACATATAATCGCTCATTGTACTTTCCCAACTTCTGTCAAAATTTATTCCTATTAAATGACCTTCTCCATTTATTACTGGTGAACCTGAATTCCCTCCTGTTGTGTGATTAGAGCCTGTGAAACAAACCCATAACTCACCATCTTGAGCATAATCTCCATAGTTTTTAGCTTCGTAAAGCTCTACCATTCTTGGCAGTAAATCAAAGTCTTCATGACCCGTATTGTATTTTTCAATAACACCATCCAAAGTTGTATGTGGAGTATATTTCATTCCGTCTTGTGGCGTTGAACCTTCTAATTTACCATAAGTGACACGAAGCGTACTGTTAGCGTTTGCCCAATGTTTTGCTTCTGGATACATTTCATATTTTCCTTTCACATAAGGTTTCATTAACTGATTTCTTGTTCCATAATATGTTCTTAAATCATCCAATAAATGCTCGTTAAATATGTAATCTAGTTCATTATATAATTGATAACCTGCGTCTTTTTTGATTTTCTTCTTAGCGTATTTATTGAAGTTGTTTAAAACTTTCAAGTATCGCTCTTGATCCACTAAAAACGATTTCTCGAAAATATCACTTTGTAAGTCTGCTAAATCGTTTTTCAATAAAGATTCAGGAAGAAAAGAAGAGTCTACCATCTTTTTATAGTACTCACTTTGCAATAAGAAAATCTCTTTGTCTATATTGATATCGTATTGCTCATAAAAACCGCCAAGTGATTCCTTTTGTTCTTCAATTGCAGCATTCAATTCTTCTGTTTTTCCATCGTTATATAATGACATTAAATCGTTAATTGCACGTGCTCTTTTGAACATCTCAGCACCAACATAGATATACTCAATGTACATGTTGTAGGTGAAGTCACTCATGTTAAATTGAGTAGATAGTTCCCTTAAATCACTAACAATTCCAGCGTATTCAGCATTCCATTCTTCTTTAGTGTTGGCTTCATTTGTATAGCTGTCTTCGTAATCAACTTTCTTTTTAATTGCGTCACCTCTTTTTAATCCATCAATTTGACCAATCCATTTTTTCCATGCATTTGCAATTCTAGCTTGTTTTGAAGCATACATAATTTCTGTTGCTTCAGATTTTTTCATTGCGGCATTAATAACAGATAAAGAAAGATCTCTCATTTGAATTTGAGCAGGACGCATAGTATTGATGATAAAATCTAATTCCGTACTAATTGTGTGCTGGTTTGTAGTTCCTGGGAATCCGAAAACCATTGTAAACTCATCTACTTCTCTTGATTTTAAAGAAATAGGAAGGTGGTGAATAGGAGAGTAAGGTTGATTGTTTTCGTTGTATTCAGCTGGTTGATTGTCAGCATTAGCATAAATTCTAAAAACTGAAAAGTCACCAGTGTGTCTTGGCCAAACCCAGTTATCTGTATCTCCACCAAATTTACCAACAGTTTTAGGAGGTGTTCCTACCAATCGAATATCTGTAAATGTTTCTTTAACCAAAAGGAAGTAACTATTTCCAAAGTCAAATGGTTTAATTTCTGCTTCGTAATGTGTTCCGTCAAGCGCTTCCGCTTTTAATAAAGCAATATTTGCTATAATTTTTTGATTTACTTCTGCTCCTTCTAAATCTTCAGTACCTGCTAAAACTTTAATTGTTACATCTTCGATTCTCACCATTCTTGCAGCAGTCAAGCCTGGATTAGTTAATTCTTCTTGTAAATTCTTTGCCCAAAATCCGTATTTCGCAATGTTGTTGTCAACTGTTGTGTGCGAATAAATTTGAGAAAAACCACAATGGTGATTCGTTAATAAAAGTCCTTGGTCAGAAATAATTTCAGCTGTACAACCGCCACCAAAATGGATGATTGCATCTTTGATACTGGCATTATTAGCATCGTAAATATCTTGTGCACTAATCTTCATTCCCATGGCCTTCATGTCGGATTCAAAAGCACCGAGAAGCGTTGGGATAATCATGCCTTCCTCTGCGCGAGAAAAAACATTTAAAAGCATAAACATGAATAGGAAACTAACTTTTTTCATCATCTTCTGTTTTAATAAGCGGTAAAGATAAGAAGTGTATAGAATTTTTTGTATTCTTATCAATATAAAGATTTTATTTTTACAACTTTGTAACGTGGATTTACTGAATTTTATTTTTCGAATAGGTGTTATTTTGGCCGTATACAATTTTTTGTGGTGGCTAATCATGACAGGAATTAATCTTTTAAGAGGTGGTCGACCTAGGCTATTGTTTGAAGTTTACTTCATTAAAACGATTCGCTATGTTTTTCTAGCGGATGTTATTTTCCTTTTTTGTGTCCAACAAGCTGGTGGATTAGTTCTTGTGAATGACCTACTTTTAGCAGGATTGATTTTACTTATATACTTCACAGGAAAAATTCAATCTAAACAAAATCGTCAATCATTGTTCTCTGTTCGTGGAAAAGCAAATCTTCCTGGAATTGGAGATATTTTGAATAGAATAAAACCTGCTTTTGATATTCGCTTCGAAATAGCAGTGGTGGTTTTAGCTTTGGTTGTTTTTGGAGGATTTTACTTTGCTCCTTATTTAGCATCAAATGCAATATCGAATTGGTTCTTAGAAAGTATTCTGAATATTGAAGATACTCCAGTGTTTGGCTTCATATTTAAAATTGTTGGATTCTTCTTTATGATATCAGTCATTATGAAGGTGGCAAATGCAATTATGACTATTCTTATGGGTAGAACAAAGAGTAATAAGGAATATCCAGATGAAAAACGTGATGATAAAAACGATGATCATTTTGATGATTATACCGAAATCAAATAGCGCTTTCGAAATATTTAAGCATTGCAATAACTTTTGGAGTAACTAAAGTGGTATCATCGTTATTGATCACATAAGAAGCCATCTCAATTTTGACTTCATCTTTCCATTGGTTTTTCATTCTTTGTTCAACTTCTTCAATGGTTGTTTTGTCTCGGCTCGTTACACGTGCAATTCTAATTTCTTCAGGTGCAGCAACAAGAACAGTGTAATCAAATGTTTTATATGCGCCAGTTTCATAGAGAATAGCCGCTTCATTAAATACTAAAGGTTTCTTTTGTAAAATTGCCCATTCGTCAAATGCTGCTCTAACCGCTGGATGAACAATTTTATTTAATGCTAATTTCAATTTTTCGTCATAAAAAACTTTACTCGCTAAGTAAGGACGATTTAAGGTGTCTTCAATGTAAGCTTCTTCTCCAAATAGGTTTTTTATCTGTTGAATAACAGCATTATTAGTCGTCATAAGAAGTTTTGCTTGATCGTCAGAATTAAAAACAGGGTAGCCCATGATTTTAAGAATATTGCAAATTATTGACTTTCCTGAGCCAATTCCTCCTGTTAATCCTATTTTTTTCACGTTTCTTAAATCTCTTCTACTTCAATCATTGTAAATGGAAGTGGAATTATTGCTTGATAATCCTCTCCTGCTTCTTCTATGTCTCCATCATCTTTTTCGAAATACCAATTCACTTTTACGTCAGTATCTTTTTTATTAATGTTTTCTAACAATTTAAAAAGATCAAGTAGACATTTAGAAGATGATGTGTTAAAGTATTCTAGCTTAACATCAAACACTGTAGCAGGTTGTGGAGATTCTCCATATTGCTCAATCCAGTCGTTTAAAGGTTTGTAAAACTCAACAGAATTCTCAGGAATAGATCTTCCGCGAATTTCTAAAGTCCCATTTTCAAAATTGAAAGTAACACTTGGTGTTTTAGGTGTTCCATCTAAGTTAATATTTTCCATCTTTTTACTTGATTTTTACATTTAAACAAAAGAAACTATAATTCTTATCAATAGGCATAAAACTATACTCTAACTTATTTCCCGACTTTCTTGCAATATCTATCAAACCTAAACCAGCTGTCCCTTTACTTGAGAATTGTCCTTTACTTAAAACAGACTTATATAATTCTCTTAACTCTTCCTTGTCTAGTTTGTTGATATTCTTAATCTTTAACTCTAAGTCTTCGGCTTTCTCTTTACTTATATAATTCCCCGTTTTGATTTCATAATAATCTTCTGGATTAGAAATGCAAAGAATGGAAGAATTGCTCATTATCTCTTTTGAATTATCTCCATGTTTTATCACACTTTCATTGTGGTGATATAAGTTTTGAAGACATTCTACAAGTATATTATATACCTTTTTACGCCTTTTTGTCGATTTCTCAATATGGTCAAGCTTAGATTCTGTGATTCTAAGTACAGAATCTAATAAATCAGCAGTGACCAAACCTTTAAATGAAAGCATCGCATGATTGCGTTCCATGGTTTTATAGAGATCAAATATAGAGTTAATTGACATTGAGCTTTAGTTTCATAGTAATGAATCGCAAATATATGGTTTTGTTCCATATGTGCAATATCTCAAAAATGTTTCTTTGATTTCGTTTTTATAATGCAACATTATTGCATGAGTGGTTTAAATTGAATACATTTGTCTACTTTTTTAACAAAAGATTATTGAAATGGATGAGCTAAAAGGTGAATGGTTTGAGACTTGGTTTGATACTTCTTATTACCATATTTTGTATCAAAATAGAGATTTCACTGAAGCTGAAAGATTTATCAATAACTTGCTGGGCTATTTAGATTTGCCGAAAAATGTAAATTGCTTAGACCTTGCATGTGGAAAAGGAAGACACTCTGTATTTATAAATAAGAAAGGATTCCAAGTTACTGGAGTAGATTTATCTTCTAACAGTATAAAAGAAGCAAAACCATTTGAAAATGAAACGCTTTCTTTTGATACGCATGATATGAGAGAGGTGTATAAAGAAAATACTTTTGATGTTGTTTTCAATTTATTTACAAGCTTTGGTTATTTCGACGATTATGATGACAATTTAAAAGTGCTCAACTCTGTTAATAAGATGCTTGTTTCAGAGGGGCTTGTTGTAATTGATTTTATGAATGCTGATTATGCTTTAGATCACCTTGTTGAGAAAGAAGTGAAAACCTCGGACGGAATAGATTTTAATATCACAAAGTCTTATGATGGAAAACATATTTTTAAGAATATTGATTTCACGGATCAAGGAAAGGAATTCCATTTTCAAGAAAAAGTACAAGCAATTAAAAAAGAAGAATTTGAAACTTTATTAGAAAAAACAGGTTTTGAAATTCAAAATATTTATGGTGATTTTTCTTTAGCGCCATTTAATAAAAAAGAATCAGATCGTTTGATCATTATCGCCAAGAAGAAATGAGTTTAGTTTGGGGAACTATCCTTTTAGTAGGATCCGTATTATTAGGAGGAGGTTTAGTTGTGTTTTTACAGAACTTAAACAAAGGGAAAATAATTAAAATTTTGCTTTCTCTAAGTGGAGGATTCCTCTTGGCAATCGCATTCATTCATTTTATTCCAGAAATATATGCGCACGGATCTGAAGGAGTAGGGTATTATATTCTACTTGGTTTTCTTATTCAATTGTTTCTTGAATATTTTTCTGGAGGAATAGAACATGGTCATATTCATGCAAAAGATACAAAAGGTACAGTTCCGTGGTCTTTATTCATAGCCCTTAGTTTTCATTCTTTCTTCGAGGGAATGCCCTTAGAAGCTCAATTTGTGAGAGAAGCAGGAGGACAGGTTTTAGATCATGTTGAACATGTCGGCCATGCGCATGCTCATTCAAAAGGGGAAGGGGTTCAAGGTTTACTTTTGGGAATAATCTTACACAAAATCCCTGTAGCAATTGCATTAATGACCTTATTGTTGGCTTCTGGTTTTAAAATGGCAAAAGCATGGCTAGTTTTGATTGCTTTCGCTTTGATGGCTCCTTTAGGAATGTTAGTTGGACATTTTGGTGCTCAAAATGCAGTGTTCAATTTAGAAATAATTCTTGCCGTAGTAGTCGGAATGTTCTTGCACATATCAACTACAATCATTTTTGAATCGAGTGAAAACCATAAATTCAATTTTATAAAACTCATTAGTCTGCTCATTGGAGTCGGCTTGGCTATTTTCGCTATTTAAATAGTAAAGATGAGATTTGTTAAAGTTCACAGGCAGAACAGTTAGATTCTCCCTTCAAATTTCCATTTTTGTCAAGTTCGTACTTACAGCATAGCATGAATTTTTTCTTTAAAATATCTTTAGCTCTGCTTGTTCTGGCTTTCACATTTTCTAGACTTATATCTAAAGATTTTGCAATTACTTTTTGTTTTCGTCCATCAATATAAATAAGTTCAATTACTTCTTTGTAAATCGGAGGTAGGTCATCTATAAATTTATCAAAACAACATATATCCTGATAGTTTGGATTAATGGATTCTTGATCTGTTGTAGGCAAATATTTTGATTCCTTATTATAATAGTTTGTAATTTCATTTCTAGCTATCCTGAAGATCCATGACCTTATCTTTTCTTCACTTTTAAGTTGAGCTAGGTTCTTATGGATTTTTAAAAATATATTCTGGAAAACATCATTTGCGATATTCTTGTTTTTAACTTTCTTGAGAATGAAAAAATATAATTCCTCATTGAAATGGTTGTATATATATTGAGTCTCCATATTCAAAAATAAAAATAAAAGGTTAGTCGAAAAACTAACCTTTTATAAATTTAGTTGCATTTGCTGCATTCACACTTTGTACAAGTACAGTTGTTTTCTGCGCAGTTTTTACAATTACAATTCGGACATTCACAGTTTCTGCATTTACAATTATTCATTTCTTTATATTTTATCGTTCATAAAGAAGACTGTCCAATGCCAAAAAAGATACATTTTATTTCAATTATTTTAAAAATAATTTATTTTCTGTGAAGCGAATAGATTTAAATTCGAGAAATTATTAATGTGGAAATAAATCACCTTCAGTACAAAGTTTCGCACGAATAATACGTTTACAAGCTAAATCAACTTTTGCTTTAAAAACGCTATCAGTCATATACTTTGCTAGTATTTCTTCATGTGCTTTTGCCGCGTTTAATGGCATTAATAGAATATCAATTCCAGCATCAATTGCTTTTACATTTGAACCAGCAATAGTTGAAACACCCAACATATTCATAGCATCGGTTACAATTAATCCTTCAAATTGAAGACTATCTCTCAATAAATCAGTAACAATTTCTTTTGAAATAGAAGCAGGCATTCCTTTAGTATTGAAAGGAGTTTCATTATCAACGGCGATATGGGCAATCATAATACTTACAACTCCATTTTCAATTAATGGAGGATAATTTTTCACTTCCTTCATTTCACCTTTAATATATACCAATTTTTTGTGCGTGTCTCCCTCAACATATCCGTGACCAGGAAAGTGTTTCGCAGTGGCGATAATATTATGTCTCTGCGTTTCTTGAATAAATGCATCAGACCATGGTATTACACTATCTGGCTCGTGTCCGAAACTTCTCCAACCAACAGTTTTGTTTGGTGACATATCAACAACCGGTGCGAAATTGTAATTAATTCCAATCTCATTTAAGTCTTTCGAAATAATCTTAGCCACCTCAGTAACTTCTTTTAGTGTCTTTAAAGTATTGGCTTTAGCTACAGGGGTAGAATTTTTGATTTTTCTGTTCACCAAACTCGCCTCAGCATCTGCACTATATAAAAATGGTAAAGTTCCCATTTCAAGATTCCAGTCGTTGTATTTTTTTACCCAAGTGGTAAATTCTGACTTCGTTCCATTCAGTAATAACAAACCACCTATTTTTTTATCAATCACCAATTGATTAATTGTAGCTTCTGTTTGACCATATGGACCAATTGCTGGCATAATTAATTGAGCTACTTTTTCACCATCTGTTAAAGCATCAAAATGTTTTAAAACTTTTTCATTCAATTCTAAATTGTAAGTATGAAAATCCGTTAGGTTAAATTTTGATTCTTGAGCATTTATTGATGCAGAAAAAGCAATTAATATTAAAGCTGTAATTTGAAAAATGCGCATTTGTAATAATTTTAACATTAGTAATTAAATTCAATATTGATTTTGATCTCCGGAGAAACACTTTTAGCAACTGGACAGTTCTTTGCTGCGTTCTCTACTCGTCTTTTCTCTTTAACATTCCAATCATTACCTGTAAGGTTAAGAACAATATTTAAACCTCCAACTCTTCTTGGATTGTCAATCATTATCTTTTCTACTTCTCCTTCGCATCCAGCAAAAGTGAGGCCGTTTTGATCACAATATATTCCAATTATTGTGATCATACAGTTAAGGTAGCCTGCTGCCAAAAGATCTGTAGGAGAAAAGCGTGTTCCTTTTCCATTGTTATCAACAGGTGCATCAGTTTCAATTTTTGTCCCCGATTTTTGATGAAGTGTCGAAATTCGTAAATCTCCTAAATAGGAAGCGCTTATTTTTTTCATAGTCCTTTATATTACGTACTTTTGCAAGTGAAATTTATATTACAAAAATAGTATTTTCTTTGACGGTGTAAATGGAATAATTCATTTCATTATGTCAATGTAAAAACTTCAATAAATTAGACACAATGTCGATAGTAGAAGAGCCAAAGAAAACAAAGATTAAAAAACCAAAATGGTTGCGTGTAAAATTGCCAACAGGTGAGTCATACAGAAATGTTAGAAAACTTGTAGATGAACACAAATTGCATACCATTTGCGAAAGTGGAAGCTGTCCAAATATGGGTGAATGTTGGGGAGAAGGAACGGCGACGTTTATGATTCTTGGAAACATCTGTACGCGATCTTGTGGTTTTTGTGCAGTCCAAACGGGTCGACCAGAAGAAGTAGATCTTTTTGAACCCGGTCGAGTAGCGAATTCTGTAAAATTGATGGGCGTGAAGCATGCTGTGATTACTTCAGTTGATCGTGACGATTTAAAAGATGGTGGCGCTAATATTTGGGCTCAAACCATTCGTGCCATTAGAAAGCAATCACCGGAAACAACTTTAGAAACTTTATTGCCTGACTTTGCTGGGAAATGGGAAAACCTAAAAATTGTTACTGATGTAGCACCTGAAATTGTATCACACAATATTGAAACAGTTCGTCGCCTAACGAAAGAAGTTCGAATTCAAGCAAAATATGACCGAAGCTTAGAAGCTTTGTTTAGAATAAAAAAAGCTGGAATGAGAACCAAATCTGGAATTATGTTGGGACTTGGTGAAACACATGAAGAAGTTCTTGAATCTATGCAGGATTTAAGAAGCGTTGGAACCGATATAATTACTTTAGGACAGTATTTGCAACCAACTCAAAAGCATATTCCTGTTGCAGAGTTTGTGACACCAGAACGTTATGAAGAATATAAACGCAAAGGAATAGAGATGGGCTTTAGATATGTTGAGTCTGGTCCTTTGGTGAGATCGTCTTACCATGCTGAAAGACATATATTTGATATGCCGGAAGCTCAAAAAGTATAGAGTTGTATATTAAATAAACAATATTGAATTAAGTGTGTTTATTACATAGTCAAAAGGCTATAATTTTACAAATGAATAAATAGGCGTTAAAAAGTTATAAAATATTTGAATTTTTTACTTAAATTGGCGCCTTGGAATAGATGTGAAACCGAAAGTATTATTATGAATATGAAGCGAAATAAATTGATTCTGGGAGGATTAGGGGTTGTAGCTATTGCAGCGGCAGCCATGGTGACTCCAAGTATTTTAGGAAATGATGAGGGTATGAGGTACTCTCAAGATAGAGGCTCTTTGGCGACTGTTGCCGGGAGTAATGGATTCAGAGAGTGGGTCAAAACAACAATGATAGACGTCGAAACAGGCGAAGCTATTGAAAGCAGTAAATTAAACCAAATTCTTAAACAGCACCAAGTTGCTAACCAAACAAAGGCTTTAAGTGTTGAATGGTTAGAATTAGGACCAGATAATATTGGTGGTCGTACGCGTGCTATTTTGACAGATCATGTAAATACAAATACTGTATGGGCGGGAGGTGTTTCAGGTGGTTTATTTAAATCTGAAAATCGCGCTAATAATTGGTCACGTGTTGAGACTTTCCCTGGTGGACCGTTTATTTCTTCTATTGCACAAGATGCAGGAGGAAATATTTATGTTGCAACAGGTTCAAATGACGAAGCTTGGGACGGACAAGGTTTATTTGTTTCTCCAGATGATGGAGCAACATGGCAACTGGTTCCTGGAACAGCAAATTTTTCAAGAATTAATAGAGTAGCAGCGACTAAAAGTAGTCCTGTCGTATACTTTACTAACTCTGCAGGTTTGAAAAAATATACTTTTGGCGGTACTGTTGAAGATGTTACTTCTTATGGAGGTAACGGGTCTAAAACTTTAGCTTATTCTATAGATGGTAAAGCGATTGTTGTAGCATCTATTAATTCAGAAACATGGGTTTCTACAAATTGGGGACAAGATTTTCAAAAGGTATCAGCATTAGGAAATGTTAATGGTAAAATCACACAATCTGGATTTGGTAGAATTGAATATGCTATTTCAACTAAAAAATCAAATGGTACATACTCTATTTATGCAGCAACTACTTCTTCTAACAATCAAGGACAATGGATTTCATTAGATGATGGAAACACATGGCATAAACATACTGCAGCAACTCCAGCTGATATCAGTAATGGTGTGATCGATTATCGTAATCAAGGTACTTACAATAGTGTTGTAAGTTTTGACCCTACAGATGTTGATCGTGTAATTGTGGGTGGTATTGACTTACATGAGTGGAAAAAACAAATTAATAACCCGCCTTCTGGAGGATGGAATAAAATATCATTATGGTTTACAAGCCCAACAAGTGATCTTTATGTTCATGCTGATAATCATGAATTAAAATGGGATGGTAGTAATAGATTATTTATTGGTAATGATGGTGGAATAGGTGTTTCTTTAGATAAAGGACAAACATTTTATCCAGCAAACCGAGGTTACAACATTACTCAGTTCTATGCTTTTGCATATGATAAAAATGGTGGTGTAATTGGTGGTACTCAAGATAATGGTAGTTTATATAACAACCTTAATAACGCAACTTATCAAGAATTTAGACAGGTTTCAGGAGGTGACGGTTTTACAGCTGAAATTTCTTTCTATAACCCAAAAGTACTTATTACAAGTATTTACTATAATGCTTTTTATCGCAGTGGAGACGGAGGAAATACCGTAAATAATTTCGCTCCGATATTGCCAGGCTATGATGTTGTTGGTGGACTGACTTCTACGGATCACCCTTTTCACACACAATTTCATTTAGGAGAGTATTACGATACAGATTCTGAAGATTCAGTAATCTTTATCCCTCGTGCAAGTTATTCGGTTGGTGAAACAATTTTGATTCCAAGTAGAGCTTCAGGTGATACTATTGAATACGTAACTCCAACGATTGTTCAGTATGATGATACGTTGTTATACGATCCAAGTTTAACTGTTGTGGAATATGAAGTGGAAGATACATCAGGAATTATTTATGATTTAGGTGTTTATAATTATGCTCATTTACCTTCTTCATCAGGGAGTACTCCTCCAGTGGTTAACGACAAGATAGAAGTCTTTGTTCCTAATGGACCAGATACAGTTGTTGTTGCTGCGGTAACTCCATATAATTTCTACTTCGGATCAAATGCATCTGGACCAGGGGTTACACCTTTTGGGAAAGATACACTTCGTTTAGGAGTTGCATGGGATACACTTACAGTTCAGGATCCATATCAATCATGGTTTGTGTTTAGTACGAACAAAAACAATGGAGAAATCTGGGGAACACGTGATGCTTTAAGGTTGTCAGCAACTACAGTAAAATGGGTTCGTTTGATGGATGGAATTGGAAATGCTGGTAATTTAGATGTTGCATTCAGTAGAGACTTAAATAACATGTATGTAACTGCTGGAAGTGCAGTTTATAGACTGCAAGGATTAGGTGAGGTTTATACTTCGGATGCAGATTTTAAAGACAAATTAAGTATAGACCAAAGTTCATCTGCAACAACTAAAGTGTTAATGCGTTCAGGTTCTTTTACAGGAGTAGGAGTTAATCCAAATAATGCAGATGATGTAGTAGCTGTTCAAGGATTTAATGGTTCAGTTTATCGTTCTTCAAATGCAACTTCTGCTGCGCCAACAATGACGCAAGTAGGAACGCAAAATGGAATGGCCTTTTATGACGTGATTATCGACAGAGATGATAGTAACATATTGTTTGCAGCTACTTTTGCAGGTGCTTCAATGTCAGAAAATGGTGGTTCTACATGGACAGATGTTTCTGACCCTCGCTTTGCTGGTGTTCCATCTTATGAAGTTCGTCAAGCTTGGAGAACTTTTGCTGAAGGTAACAGAGTACCAGGTAAGGTATTTTTAGGAACTTTCGGTCGTGGTATCTGGTCTTCTAACGCTGTCTTGAATGTGTCATCAAATGACCCAATCAAAGATGTGAAAAAAGACAAACCATTCAAATTGGAGCTTTATCCAAATCCTGCTCGTTACAATTCAACATTAGTTGTTGATTTGAAAGAGAGTAATTTGTTAGACATTCAGTTCTACAATATCTCAGGACGTTTGGTGAAAAGAATTCAAAAAACAGATGCTCATGTTGGGCGTAATGAAATTGGATTCAGTGCTTCTGAATTACCTCAAGGTACTTACATCTTAAGAGTACAAAGTGGTAACCAAGTGGAGAATACGAAATTCGTGAAAATGTAGTCACATACATTCCAAAATATTTAAAGCCCTGACAATTATGTCAGGGCTTTTTTGTTGGTTAATATTTTAGGATAATCCATTTTGTATTAGCACAGCCCATTAAATTGTCATCCTGAAAATCGATAAAACTTATTTTAAATTGTTGATCTTTAGCTGTTATTGTCGGTTTAAATAGAATGTATAATAGTTGGTTTAATTCCTACGATTTAAATGGGAACCCTACATCTAAAATAAACTACTAATGCTTTATAAAGCAAGTTGACAGTGTTTTCATAGATATATAATTGAGATGATTTTTGTTTAAAATTTAAATAGAACTTATTAAAATGATTGGGATGTTTTAAAACGCTTTAGGAAATTAAATTCAATAGGGACGTCAGGACATGGACGGTTTTGGTACGGACGGTTTGCAACCGTCCCAACATCAACCCCGTCCAACATCAACCCCGTCCCAACATCCAACCCGTCCCAACATCCAACGTCCCAACATCAACCCCGTCCTAACATCCAACGTCCCAACATCAACTCCGTCCCAACATCCAACCCGTCCCAACATCCAACCCGTCCCAACCTCAACCCGTCCCAAAACCAAAAAAAGCCCCAACGATATCGTTAGGGCTTTCAGTTTATAGGGTCTTGTTCTAAAACTATATTTTCATCACATCGATTTCTTTAGCGTCGATAAGTGCATCTATTTTTTTAACAAAAGCATTCGTCACTTCTTGGATTTCTGCTTCAGCTGTTTTGGCATCGTCTTCAGAAAGTCCTTCGTTCTTTAATTCCTTGATGTAGTCCATTGCATCCTTACGGTTGTTTCGGATACTCACTTTGGCATGTTCTCCTTCAGATCGAGCAACTTTACACAAATCCTTTCTTCTTTCCTCTGTAAGCATCGGAATGTTGATAATTAGCATTTCACCATTATCTTGTGGAGCTAATCCTAAATTCGCATTAATGATTGCTTTTGCGCAATCACTCAAAATACTTTTCTCCCACGGTTGAACAGTTAATGTTCTTCCATCTAAAGTACCAACATTGGCAACTTTAGTGATGTTAGTCATACTACCATAGTAATCTACCATTACAGTATCTAACATGTCTGGAGTTGCTTTTCCTGTTCTAATTTTACGTAATTCTGAATCTAAGAAAGTTAAACTCTTGTTGTTAGCTGATTTAAACTCACTTATAGTCTCATTTGTTTCCTCTGTCATCACTTTTAGTTATTTAAAACCTTTAAATATAATATACAAATTTAATAAAGAATCCATTAAGCTACAATAGTACCTACTGGTTCTCCCATTATAATGCGTTTCAAATTACCTTCTATATTGATATTGAATACAATAATAGGCAGATCATTCTCTTTGCATAATGTAAAAGCGGTCATGTCCATAACGTTTAATCCATTTGAATAAACATCATCAAACGAAATAGAATCGTACTTTTCTGCTGTTGGGTCTTTTTCTGGATCCTTGGTGTAAATACCATCAACTCTTGTTCCTTTAATAATCACATCAGCATTGATTTCAATTGCTCTTAATGAAGCAGCTGAATCTGTTGTGAAATATGGATTTCCTGTTCCAGCTCCGAAAATTACAACTCTTCCTTTTTCTAAATGGCGAACTGCTCGTCTTCTAACATAAGGTTCTGCAATTTCTTTCATCTCTATTGCTGATAAAAGTCTTGAATCAATTCCAGCAGTTTCTAATGCTGATTGAAGTGCCATTGCGTTAATCATAGTGGCTAGCATTCCCATGTAATCGCCATGCGTTCTGTCCATTCCACCTTCTTCAGCTTGCACACCTCTAAAGATATTTCCGCCCCCAATTACGATTCCTAATTCAACACCTAAATCGGTGATTTCTTTAATTTGCTCTGCATACTTGGTTAATCTGGCATTGTCTATTCCGAATTGTTTATCTCCCATAAGTGACTCACCACTTAATTTTAACAGAACTCTTTTATATTTCATGGTCAAGAATCGTTATACGTTTATAAAATTTCTACAAAATAAGACAAAAAAAAGAGAGAAACAATGTTCTCTCTTTTTTTACTTTAAATATTGATTAGCTTAATGAAAAGCGTTTAAATTCAGTAACAGTTAAACCAGGTTCAACTGAGTTTAAGAATTTCTCAACAGTCATTTTGTTGTCACGAACGAAGTCTTGACTCAACAATGTGTTCTCTTTAAAGAACTTGTTTAATCTTCCTTGTGCGATCTTGTCTGCTAAATCAGCTGGTTTCCCTTCCTCAATTGCTTGATCTTTTCCAACTTGAAGTTCACGGTCGATAACATCTTGCGCAATACCTTCTTTTTTCAAAGAAATAGGATTCATAGCAGCAACTTGCATTGCAACTTGTTTTCCAGCGTCTTCGCTTTCTTCACCTGATTTACTAAGACCAACCAAAGCAGCCAATTGGTTTCCTGGGTGATTGTAAGCTACAACTGAAGTTGCAGATACTTTTGTGAAGTTTGAAATCTCTAACTTCTCTCCAATAACACCAATTTGCTCAATAAGCTTTTCATCAACTGTTAATTTCTCGTTGTATTTAAGATTTTTTAATTCATCTGCTGATGCAACGTCGTTTTTAATACCAACCTCTAAGATTGATTTAATAAACATTTGGAAATCTTCATTTTTAGCAACAAAGTCAGTTTCGCAGTTAAGTTGGATCATATATCCTACATTACCTTTTGACTCTGCAAATATAAGACCTTCTTTAGCTTCGTTGTCTCCACGTTTAGCAGCAACTTTTTGACCTTTTTTACGTAAAAAGTCAACTGCTGCTTCCATGTTACCGTCAGCTTCAACTAAAGCTTTCTTGCAGTCCATCATTCCTGCACCTGTCTGTTTTCTTAAGTCATTTACTTGACTAGCTGTAATTGCCATAATATATTAAATTACAAAAATTATTATTCTGATTTATCTTCTGCTTTTTCCTCAGCTTTAGCCTCAGATTTCTCTTCTACTTTTGTTTCTTCTTTTTTAGAAGCTTCTTTTTTGGCTGCTTTTTCTTCGTCAGCTTTCTTTTTGTCTTCTTTTTTCTTTGCTTCTTCTGCTTTTTTGTCCTCTTCTTGTTTAGACTTAGCTGTTTTGCGTTCTTCTAAACCTTCTTCGATTGCAGCGATAACATGGTCCATAATGATTGCAACTGATTTAGATGCATCATCGTTCGCTGGAATAGGAAAGTCAACTAATTTTGGATTAGAGTTTGTATCAATCATCGCAAAAGTTGTAATTCCCAAACGAACAGCTTCTTTCAAAGCAATGTTTTCTTTCATTACATCAACAATGAAAATAGCAGCTGGTTGACGAGTCATGTCAGCGATAGAACCAAAGTTCTTTTCTAATTTCTCACGTTGTCTTGTAATAAATAATTTCTCACGTTTAGATAAAGTATCCCATGTACCGTCAGATTGCATTTTGTCGATAGTCGCCATCTTACGGACAGACTTTCTAGTTGTAGCGAAGTTTGTTAACATTCCACCTGTCCAACGTTCAGTAACGTAAGGCATGTTGATTGCTTTAACTTTGTCTGCAACAATTTGTTTTGCTTGTTTCTTAGTAGCAACAAATAAAATCTTTTTCCCAGATTTTGCGATTTGTTTCATAGCTAAACAAGCTTGCTCTAAATGAGCTATTGTCTTATTTAAATCAATAACGTGAATACCCTTTTGCTCATCAAATATGTATGGAGCCATTGCTGGGTTCCACTTTCTTTTGAGGTGACCGAAGTGAACACCTGCATCTAAAAGTTCTTTAAAATCTGCTTTTTTTGACATTTTAATTTTTTGTTTCGTGTTTACGTTCCTTTAGTAATCAATGACAGAGGGTTCTTTCGAAGGGTGCTCCACCACTTGGATACTAAACAAGCGCCAAATAAAGTAATTGTAAGTCTAACGTTTCGAGAATTGAAACTTCTTACGTGCTTTTGGTTGACCTGGTTTTTTACGCTCTACCATTCTTGGATCACGTGTCATTAAACCATGCTCTTTCAATAAAGGCTTGTGCTCTTCATTTACTTTTACCAATGCACGAGCGATTCCTAGACGAATTGCCTCTGCTTGACCATTGATTCCTCCACCGTGTACGTTCACTGTTACGTCATATTGACCTAAAGTTTCTGTAACAGCAAAAGATTGTTGAACTTTAGTTTGTAAAGTCGCAACTGGAAAAAATACTTTGTAATCACGTTTGTTTACAGTAACGTTACCTTTACCAGGCTTCATGTAAACACGAGCTACAGAAGTTTTTCTTCTTCCTAATGTGTTAATAATTTCCATACTCATTATTTGATTGATTCAAGATTAATCGTTTCTGGCTTTTGTGCAGCAAATTCATGCTCAGTTCCTACAATAACCTTTAGGTTCTTGTATAACTTACTACCTAATTTGTTCTTAGGTAACATGCGTTTTATAGCCATTTCTACTATGCGCTCTGGACGCTTCTCTAATAACTGCGCTGCAGTTAATGAACGCTGTCCTCCTGGAAAACCTGTGTGACGAATGTATGTTTTCGTCTCCCACTTATTACCCGACATTGTAACTTTCTCTGCGTTGATTACGATGACATTGTCACCACAGTCTACGTGAGGAGTAAAATTCGGCTTGTGCTTTCCACGGATTAATTGCGCTACCTTGCTTGCCATACGCCCTAGCGTTTCGCCTTCTGCGTCCACCAATAACCACTTCTTTTCAGCGTTTTCTTTATTGATAGAGACAGTTTTGTAACTTAATGTATCCACGTTGTTAATTTTAAAAATAAGACAATAATCCCAAAATTTGGGGATGCAAATATATAACTTAAAGATTTGAATAACAAATGCCCATTGAAAAGATTTGCAAAAATGTTTTGGGCTTTGTTTTAATTGTTTGCATTTCGAACAAATATAATCAATATCTCCGGCTCGATTATATAAATCTATCACTTTTTTGTTGAAGTTATTATTTTAATGGATTTAGCTTCCAACATTGTCTCTTAGATGTATTTAATTTCATTTAATCCTTTTATTTGTTATCTCTAAAGAGCGCTTTCTTAATTTGTTTTATCTTTGGAAACTTACAAATCATAACTGTTAGAAAATGAATAAACTTTTTATCATCTTAATGCTTTCTGTGTTTTTTACCACACAAGCAAGCGCTCAAAAAGATTTAACTTTAGAAGAGGCCGTATCTGGGCAATACCAGCAATTTTATCCTGATCATGTTTTTGGCTTTGGATGGATAGAAAATCTTAATAAATATTCTTACCTCAAACAATATCAAACATTAGTGATTGGTGAAGTAGGTGGTGAAGAAAAAGAAGTGTTGAAAATTAGTGAGGTAAATGAAGCACTTGATGTAAAATTCAATTATTTCGCTGGAATAAAATGGAAGGATGAAAACACAATTGTTTTGAAACTTCAAAATACTGTTGTTACTTATAACCTAAAAACAAAGAAGGGAACCAAAATTGAATTGCCAGAAAATGCTGAAAGAGCAACTTTCGATCATCAATACAATAATATTGCTTACACTATTGATAATAACTTGTATTACACTTCTGTCGCGCAATACAATCAATTTGCAGTAACAGAAAATGAGGATAAAAACATTGTGTCAGGTCAAGAGATTGCAAGAAGTGAAATGGGAATTACCCAAGGAATTTTCTGGTCTCCAACTGGGAATAGTTTAGCTTTCTATCAAAAGGATGAATCTAAAGTTCATGATTATCCACTTTTAGATATCACTCAAACACCTGGGAAGTTGAATTCTATTAAATATCCAATGACTGGTCAGCCAAGTGAAAAAGCGAAATTGGGGATTTTTTCTTTAAAGAATAATACTACAGCTTTCATTACTGCGAAAAATGGAGTAGAAAATTATTTGACAAATGTGAGTTGGACTCCAGATGAGCAATTTATTTTATTGGCTGAAGTAGCGCGTTCTCAAAAACACATTTGGGTTCAGAAATACAAGACTGATGGAACTTTAGTGAAAACACTTTTCGAGGAGAAAAAAGACACTTGGGTTGAACCTGAAAAACCAGCTCATTTCCCATCTAAAAATAGTAACGATTTTGTTTGGGTAAGTGAACGTGATGGTTTTGATAATCTTTATTATTATTCTATTGATGGTGAATTGAAATCCCAATTGACAAAGAACAAGTTCATGTTGAAAGACATCGTTGCGGCTCATCAAGGCGAAGTATTTTTTACAGCTACTGGAGAAAGTCCATTAAATACGCTGTTGTACAAGGTAAATACAAAAGGTAAACAAGTTTTACTTACTAAAGAGAAAGGAACGCATAGTGTAGATGTTAATTGTACGGGTGAATATATTTTTGACCAATATTCAGCTCATGATATTCCAAACATTGCTGTTATTCGCAAAGCGAGTGGTAAGGAGGTAAAGAGAATGTTAGAAGCTGAAAATAAATTAGCTGATTACAAACTATCAGAAGCTGAAATCAAATCTATTAAATCTAGAGATGGTGTTGATTTATACACACGTATGATTAAGCCGAAAAACTTTGATGCTTCTAAAAAGTATCCAGTTTTGATATATGTTTATGGTGGACCACACGCACAAATGATTACTAACAGTTGGTATGATGGAGCTAGTTTATGGATGCACTGGATGGCTAATCAAGGTTATGTTATATTTACATTAGATAATCGTGGTTCTGGAAATAGAGGAGTGGAGTTTGAACACATTATTCACCGTAATTTGGGAGTAATTGAACACCAAGATCAATTGGATGGTGTTTACTATCTGAGCGGATTTGATTTTATTGATACTAGTAGAATTGCAGTTCATGGTTGGAGTTATGGAGGGTATATGACAGGGACAATGATGATGAAATCTCCAAATATTTTTAAAGTAGGTGTTGCTGGAGGTCCTGTAACAGATTGGAAATATTACGAAGCAATGTATGGTGAACGTTACATGGATACGCCAGAAGAAAACAAAGAAGGTTATGAAAAGACAAGTTTATTGAATCAAGCGGAAAACCTAAAAGGCGATTTATTATTGATTCATGGAACTTCTGATCCTGTGGTTGTAATGCAACACAATTTGTCATTGGTGAAGAAACTTGTTGACCTAGGAATTCAGGTTGACTTTTTTCCTTATCCAATGCATGAGCACAATGTAGGAGGAAAAGACCGAATTCATTTAATGAGAAAGGTTTTAGATTATATTATTGATAACAACAAGTAATAGGGCTTAGATTAAACAAAAAATGGCAGCAATTAATTTAATTGCTGCCATTTTTTTATGCTTAATTTTTTATCTAATCTTCGTCTTACTCAATAGTTTTGAAATCAACCTCACATCCTCCAAAGTCGGTTCATCTGCTATACAGTCAACTGAAAGTGAGGAGATACTCCTTTGTAATTGAGAGAACGCCATTTTCACCATTTCCATATGATCGAAAGCCAATTCTGGTAATTCTTTCATTGAAACCCATTGTGCTGACTTTGCATCGTCGTTTCCTTTAGGTTGAACACCATTCTTTTTCATAAGAATATAGTGCGCAATAGAAATTACTCGAAATCTAGGATCTCTTTTCACTTCTCCATAAGTTCCGAATTGCTTCATGAATTTCACTGAAACACCTGTTTCTTCTTTCAATTCACGGACAGCAGCTGCTTCCGGAGTTTCCTTATCTTCGATAAATCCTCCAGGAACTGCCCAGCTTTTTCCGTTGGTTGCTTTCTTACGTTCGATTAACAAAAGGTAAAGACCTGTTTCGTCGTAACCGAAAACAATGGCGTCTGCGGCAACTTTTATGTTTTGTGGAATACTCAAAATCTTGAATTAATAAGATGTATAAGGATAGATCTCTAAAGCTTTTTCTAAACAAACGAGTGCTTTTTGAAGTTCTTTTTTTTCTAAAACATAAGCAATACGTGCTTCTTTTTTCCCTAATCCTGGAGTAGCATAGAATCCGCTTAATGGCGCCATCATTACGGTGTTTCCTTCATATTCGAAATCTTCCAATAGCCATTGACAGAAATGCTCTGTGTCTTCTACTGGGAATTCTGCAACCGCGTAAAATGCTCCTTTTGGTTTTGGACAATTCACCCCTTTTATTTTGTTTAAACCATCTACCATAATGTCACGACGTGCTACATATTCGATAGTTACTTCATCAAAATAAGATTGTGGTGTAGCCAAAGCTCCTTCTGCAGCGATTTGCGCATAAGTTGGTGGGGAAAGTCTTGCTTGTGCAAATTTCATTGCGGCATTCATGAATTTGTCATTCTTTGAAATTAAAGCACCAATTCTTGCTCCACACATTGAATATCTTTTAGAAACCGAATCAATTAAGATTACGTTTTCTTCCATTCCTTTTAAGTTCATCACAGAAAAAGGCTTTGCTCCATCGTAACAAAATTCTCTGTAAACTTCGTCAGCAAATAAGAAAAGGTCTTTCTTCTTTACCAATTCACTTAACTTCTCTAGTTCTTCTTGCGTATATAAATATCCAGTTGGATTTCCTGGGTTACAAATTAAAATCGCTTTCGTTTTTGAAGTGATTTTCTTCTCAAATTCTTCAATTGAAGGCAGTGCAAATCCATCATCAATGGTAGATGTTACGGGAATAATTTTAATTCCAGCTGCTGTAGCAAAACCATTATAGTTTGCATAAAATGGTTCTGGAATAATTATTTCGTCACCAGGATTTAAGCATACTGACATTCCGAATAATAATGCCTCAGAACCTCCTGTTGTGATAATAATCTCATCTTTTGTTACATGAATATCATTCTTTGAATAATATTCAGCCAATCCTATTCTGTAAGATTCAAATCCTGCAGAGTGAGAATATTCCAATACTTTAATGTCTGCATTTTTTACAGCATTTCTTGCCGACACAGGAGTTTCAATATCCGGTTGACCTATGTTAAGATGTATAACGTGTTTTCCTTGTGATTTTGCTGCCTCAGCAAATGGTACCAACTTTCTAATTGGTGAAGAAGGCATGCTGATAGCTTTCAATGATAATTCTGGCATATTTTCTTTCAGTTTTATTTCCTTCAAAAATAACCAAGACCTTTTGATTTTAAATGATTTTTTGGAAAGATTATCCTAAATTGTATTAAATGTATGTCTTGGGTTGTTTTATACGAACAATAAAAACAACCTAAGAATCAATGAAAAGCATAGTTAAGAAGGTGTAGTGAAAAAAAAGTGATTTATTTTCCAACCTTTCCTAACTTAGTTACGTCTAACAGCTGTAGTGAAAATTTTTCCTTGGATTGATTTTTGCTATTTACACAAATAAGATTATATTTGAATTTATTAATTTTTTAAAACCAGTTGCTTATAGGAACATTTTTACTCTAAAACACAGAATTACATTTTAATAGTTAATCTCTAAACTGAGTAACAATGAACTTATCTAAACAAGAAGATAAACAACTGGTATCTTTATATATTGAAGGACAAGAAAAAGCTTTCGAAGTTCTTTTGAACAGACATAAAAATAAAATCTATAATTATATTTTTATGAAAATTCGAGACGAAGCCTTGTCTCAAGATATTTTCCAGGAAACATTTATAAAAGTAATTAAGACCTTAAAGAAAGGTGCTTATAACGAAGAAGGTAAATTTTTGCCTTGGGCCATGCGAATTGCGCACAACTTGATGATCGATCATTTCCGTAAAACCAATAAGGTGAGAATGATTTCAGAATCAAGTTCAAGATCCGAAGATTATAACATTTTTGATATGCTTGAATTGCAAGACAATAATGTTGAGGATGAAATGATCCACAATGAGCTTGTAAGTCAAATGGTTGAATTAATTGATCATTTGCCAGACTCACAGCGTGATATCTTAAACATGAGGATTTTTAAAGAAATGTCTTTTAAGGATATCGCAAGGAAAGAAAATGTGAGTATCAATACAGCGTTAGGAAGGATGAGGTATGCATTAATTAATATTAGAAAATTGATTGAAAAGCATAATATACTTACACCGCTATCACAATAGAATATTAAGTTATGTATAAGCCAAGCTAAAACTGCAGCCTTTGTGCTGTGGTTTTTTTTATGGATTTATAATTACATGAGAATGTTCAGGGATTCCATCAACAAGTGCAGAGTCTTTGTCTTTTTGAATTGTTTTAATGGATAGTTTGTATATTCTCTCACTTGAAAATAAACTTACAGAGTCATTTTTAATCGCACTTAAAGGGACTGCAACTTTTTTTGCTGGATAAGTTATTTGTACAACTTGGTTGAGTAAACTTAGATCTTGTGAGAAGATTGAAAGATAAACTTCTACCATCGATGAATCTGATAGCGCATAACCCGTTTTGGAAAACATTCCTTCTGATATAATCTCCTTATTCACCGAATGAAATTGAATTGTATCTTTGGATTTTATTCTTTTTAAATCGTTTAGGTGAACTTGCGCAGTAACCTGATAAGAATTGTTTTTAGCTAATTTTAAAACAGTCTTACCTGATTGAATTGATATTCCTTTACCAATATTACTTTCAATTATTGTTCCGTCAAATGGTGCTAGATAGAAATATTCTTCAGCTCTTTTTTCTACTTTCTTCGTTTTGTAATATTGGCTTATTACATTTAGGCTATAAACTAACTCTTCTTCGTTTTTAGATTTTAGTGCTGGTAATTCGGGTAGAGGAACAGTTCTTTGAATTTTACTTTCAAATAGTTTCCATTTCTCTTCTTCTTTTGGGATCTTCTCTTTTATTTGAGGAATTAGTGCTTGAATCAAAGTTTTGTAAGCTGATCGGGCAGCAAGTAAATCATAAAGGGCATCTAGTCTTTCTACTTTAATAAGGATTTCGTTTTTCTTGAATCTTGAGCCGACCGATAATGAACGATTGTTTTTATCGATTTTCCCACTGACTTTCATTTGAACTTCTTCAATGGTTGTTGCTGTAATCAGTCCATCAATAAAAAGGTCTTTCTGCTGATTAACCTCCATAAGTTGAAATTCTTTTATGTTATTAATATCTGAATGTTTATTAACTGTCTTATTTCCAGAAAGAGAAATAAATAAAACAGTAGATATAAGACCTATTATGATGAATGAAAAAACGAGATTTAATTTTTGTTGAGGATTCATTTACTTGTATTTTAATCAAAAGTAGCGTAATTACTCAGGTATATGGGCTTTTTTGATTTCGTAATTGCTTTAAGATATCTTGAAAAAGTTTTAAATTGAGATTTTCTTTTAATTGATTGAAATTAACATAAATCTGTTTTAAATAACCTATTCTAGCGCTACTTGTTAATAAATATGTTGAAAAGCATTGTTTTTATTGAGTTGAGAGCGCTTTATTACTCTTTACCTTTGTGAACAGAGTAAACCAAAATATGCAATATGCTAAGTACAATCTTTAAGAAGAAAGTTTCTGACGAACAACTAGCCAACGTTTTCGTGAATGGCGTCTTAGACGTCATTGATAAAGGTTTTAAAGAAGTGAGATTTATAATGGAAGAAGATCCTGCATTTTTGAGCAGGCCTCAACTAGGAAATTCTTCTGATGGTCACTTTGCAATGATTGTAATAGTTGGAAACATTAATGCGCTAAATAATTCTTTTTCATCTAAAAAGCTTCAAACTCTTGAGCCATTGATTTTTGAGAAATTGGCCGATGCTTTTGAAATGACTAAGCATGAATTAGAAGAGCACCATAAAGATTACACCTCATTTATGAACCGTGTAAATCATCCTTCAAAAGTTACTTTGTACAGCATGTCAAAAGCAATGTTCTATAAGTATAAGCTAAACGATTTTCAAGATGATTATTTCAAAAGTATGGACTCTCCAAATCCTTTGTTCTTAAAAAGAATGGATGAGATTATGAAGAACTTTCTTTGGAATTGGGAAGCTTTCTTTAAGCGTTATAAAATACACATGTAATCTATTGGGTATTCTTCCTTATGTAGGCTTCAAATATGCTGTAAAACGATCCTTTACGATCAGAAGTATTAAGTAATGGTCCTTATCTTATAATGAGGATTTGTGCATGAATATTTTAACGTTTAAGAATTAGGCTTTAAAGTTGATTTCTAATTTGAATTTGACCGTAATTAAAAGACTATTTGCGCGAATTAAATTTAAACAATCAAAGTATTTGATTTACAAAACCTCGGTGTTTATCGATTCAATTTCTAAATAAGGACTAAAACTAAAAGTGGTGGATTTTCTTAAAGCGCCAAACGTTTCATCGATCCATTCTACTTTAAATTCGTAACCAATTAGTGTTTTGTTTTCTTCCAATGCCATGAGCTTTCCAAATTTTTCAACAGCTATTTTCATTTGTAAGCTGTTCAAATAATTCATTGCTAATATTTTACTCACATTTCTGAAGTCAACAGTTGATGCTTTTTTAGCAGCTTCCATGATGCTCATAGTATGATTCATAAAAGGCGCTAATTCATCACTGCCAATTAGTTCAATTTGCTTGTTTTTAAAAAAGTGTAAGAAATCCCATTCCGCTTCAGATATGTAGAGTTCTCTATTGGTGACAAAGTGATAATCGAATTGATATGCGTAATAGAGATCCTTGAACTTCTTGTCAATATTAAAATTATAAAACGGAGTAACAAGCAGCAAACTATCTTTGTAGTTGAACAAATAGAATGCACTATGGATTTTTATAGAGTCAGCTGTTGTAACAGTTTGATATATATGTTCAATCTCATATTGAACTTCATGAATTTCTTGTAGGGCTTCTGCACGATACCCAGGTATTAAGTCTTCTATTCCAGAGCGTCTTAAACCTCTGTAGTCATTATTTCGAAGATACGCCTCTTTAACAGAATAAACAGAGTCTAAACGAATAAAAGCATCTGGTTTAAATACTTTCATTTGACCAAAAGACAGAGATTGATAGCTGTCTAAAATATGTTTGTCTTTCGCATGGTTTTCAATGGTTTTATGCAAAGACTCTTTTTGATCATTAATCGTTTTAATAGGTGTGTTTACTACATTTCCACAGCTAGAAGTAATAACACTTCCGATTACTAAAAGAAAAACAATTGAAAACTTATTCATAGGATCGACCAAACTAAAATTAGACCATTAAAAAGATAATAGGTATTAAAGATAGTAAAATTGATTCATAAATCAAGAAGAAAAGAAGAACTCAAATGGAGTTTATGAATTTACCATAACTGGCATCACCAACATTAAGATGTCTTCATGCTCGTTTTCCTGAACTGCAGGGACAATCAATCCAGCTCTATTTGGTTGACTCATCATTAATTTGATTTCATCTGAAGAAATATTTCCTAACATTTCAATAATGAAACGTGAATTGAATCCAATCTCCATGTCTGTTCCGTCATAGCTGCAAGTTAAACGCTCTTTCGCTTCATTTGAGAAATCTATATCCTCAGCAGAAATTGCCAATTCTGACCCTGAAATCTTCAATTGAACTTGGTGCGTTGTCTTGTTAGCAAAAATAGAAACACGCTTGATAGATCTCAATAATGACTCACGATCTACTGTCAATACATTTGGATTCTCTTGAGGAATAACAGCTTCGTAATTTGGGTATTTACCATCAATCAATCGACAAGTTAACTCGATGTCCTTAAATGTAAACACTGCGTTAGAATCGTTAAATTCGATTTGAACCTCAGCATCTGCTTGACTTCCCAAGTTGTTCTTCAACATGTTAAGTGCTTTCTTTGGAAGAATAAATGAAGAATTCCCTGATGCTTTAGAATCTGTACGTTTGTATCTCACTAATTTGTGAGCGTCTGTTGCAACGAAAGTCATGTCTTCAGTTGTAAACTGACAAAAAACTCCACTCATTACTGGACGCAAATCATCTGTTCCAGTAGCGAATAATGTTTTGTTGATCGCATCAGCTAAAACTTCTCCTTTAATAGTCGTGCTATTTGTATTTTCGATTTCTCTAACCTTTGGAAAATCATCTCCGTTGTAGCCTACCATTTTAGACTTCCCGTTTGTATATGTGATTTCAATTCCGTAACCTTCTTCGTTAATTGTGAAAGTCAAAGGTTGATCTGATAAGTTTTTAAGAACATCCAATAGTAATTTCGCAGGAATACAAATTTTCCCTGATTCATTGGCATCCACTTCAAAAGTGGTTTTCATTGTAGTTTCAATATCAGAAGCCGAAACTCTTAATGTTTTATCATTGATTTCAAATAAGAAATTGTCCAAAATAGGCAAAGTATTACTTGTTGTCAATACACCACTGATTGTTTGAAGGTGTTTTAATAAGCTTGAGCTTGAAACTACAAAATTCATTTTTTCTTTCTTAAAATTTATAACGACAAATATAGTTTTTTACTCTCAATTTGAAAGCATTAAAAACGATTTTCTATCAGAGCATTTTATGTGCTCATTATTAATTTCTAAACTAAACACTGTGATCCATATCACCCGGCCAAATGTACTAATGATTAGTGCTAAAGCGCGATTGTTTTTGGTTGTAGAAGAATCTTAATAATTAACTTCAATTCTTATATAATCAGCTAATTATTTAGTTTCACATGATGTCAGTTAAGAAAAATCACTCCAATTTTAATTGATCATTCACAAAAACAGTCTTCCCTTGGAGAAGTGGTCCAACAGTATAGTATTGCATTCTAACTAATATTCCATCTGGTTTTACCGCCCACAAGTAATCTTGATCATAAGCCAAAGTGTCTTTTGCGTCGAATGTCGCATCAAGTCTTCTGTATAAATCCAATTTGTAAGAAGATTGTTTTGCTGTAACATTGAGCTCATAATCTGGTGTACTCGCTTTTATACTGTCAATTTGCTTGTTTGATAAAGTAAAGTTGGGTTGGTTGAAATTAATGTTCTCAAAACCGTTCAAATAGAACGTTAAGTTGTCCTTGTTAATATTTGAAACGCTATTCCCATTAGAAGTTACCTGAATATTATCAGGACCATTAATTTTAATTAAATAACTGCTTTCAGGAATGACACGATTGATAACTTCAACTTGTTTTAAATCCAAACTTTTGTAAGAAAATAGATTAACACATGCAAAACGACGAGGGTCAGCAAAGAAACGTGGTTCTAAAATACCATAAAAACCTTTCATTCCCATAATTACAGGATTATCACTTTTGATGTCCGGAGTTTCCAATAGCATGTGCGTTCCCATATGGTCTTGCGTAGAATGTCCAACATACCAAGTTTTTGACCAACTTCCGTTTTGATAAATTTTAACCGACTTGTGATTGGCCATTAAGATTTTCTTCATGTTGTACATCGCAGATTTGGGAACATATCCTTTCAAGGTCACCTTGTTCATCGTTTCTAGCATCATTTGAACAATGTTTTGCTGTACACACTCACCTTTTTCACCTATCCAAATACCTTTTTTATTTCTTGAGATAGTATAACTTTGATCAGCAAAAGAATCATAAATATCAATCCTATCAACTGTTGAAGTATCTTCAATTGCAAACGCAATAAGACTATTATCAGTGATTTTAGATCCTGATTTTAGATTTATTGCCATGTATGAAAGTGCGATAATTAGTCCAACTCCTAAAACAATAACGATTAACTTTTTCATATTTTTTTATTTTTTCACGTATTTATATCTGCGGATTGCAAATACAACCACAGCCAAGACGATAATAAACAGTAAAGGGATTGCAATATTTATAAATTTATAAAATGCACCATGCTTTTCAATTTTTAATTTATCCGTTGGATGTAAATCTATAGTTCGGCTTCTGATTGATAATAAGGTGCTTTCACCCAACATATAATCAATGCAATTCTCGAAAAACTCAAAATTACCGAATGCTCTACCTGCAAAAAGTTCATCAATTTCTCTTTCGCGTGGCAATCTTGGAACATAACGATATCGATTTTCCTCCGGTACAGCTATTGAGTCATAATAAGTGTTTTTGAAGAATGTTCCATTTCCAATCACCATTATCTTACCTGGTGCTGTTGATTTATCCAAAATTTTTGAATCTGGACTGTCAGAATAAGTTGAAACGATTCTGTTTTTAAATGCGGATTCAAACTCTCCTTCGATTATTCCCCCCAACATTAATCGATTATTTTCATTGTTTGGATCTTCTTGAAAGACTGGGTTTTCACCAAACTGACTTTCCATAGCAATGGAGAGGAGGGGAGCATTTCCAAATGATTTAGAATTAGAAGAACTCGTTAAAATTACAGAAGGCTTTGTTTTATTCTTTGTTTCTACAAATTGTAAACTAGAAGCATACGGTAATTTCACTGGATTCACCATGCTAGAAATAGGATGATCTGTTCCAGAAGCACGAACATAAAAATACCAATTCACAAATCCTTTCGGAATTCCAGGCATGGCAAAAGCGTCATAGTTGGCATCAATTACTAAATCTTCATTCACTTTTATTCCGTAATCAAATAGTAAATCTCCAATTCCTGTTCTTTTTCTAACACTATGAGTTTTCCCTGTTCTTCGGATAGTGTCATTGCTGATTTCTAATGGATTGTTAAAAATCATTACATTTCCACCTTGCATCAAGTATTGGTCAATGATGAACTTATCTTTTCCGCTAAATTTTTCTGTTGGTTCCGCAATGATTATTCCGTCATAAGGATCAAGTGCATTCAATTTACCGTCGATTATTACATCATCAATATTGTATGAGTCTTCAATATTTCTTCTTGCACCTTGCGTATATGGAATTCCTAATTCTCCATGTCCGTGTACAAATGCCAGTTTCTTTTTTTCAGAACGTGTTGCTTTCGCTAATACACGCATGAATTTATATTCCAAACTGTTAATTCCTTTTTGAACTAAATCATTTAATCGAGAATCCAGACGATATTGTCCACCTTCAAGAAAACGAATATGATCTACTGTTGTCCCTCTGTATTCTACAATTGCTCCTGGGAAAACCTCAATTATATTTGAAGCTCCTTGACTTCTATAAGTAATGTCAATTGGTCGAATTCCTTGTCCTTTATTAAATAACTGTTCCTTTAAAGCTTCTTGATCTTCAAGTGAACCTTTATTTGGATTAATAAATTCATATTGAATATTTGCTCCAGCATAATATTTGAATTCATCAAGTTTATCTCTAACTGCTGTTTGTAATCTTTTAATTTCTGCTGGAAATTCACCTTCTAAATAGATTTTAAATAGAATTTTATCTGTCAATATAGTATCCGATTTTAAAAAGTCAATACTTGAATCGGTAAGCGAGTAACGCTGATCACTAGTGAAATCAACTCGGAAATTAACAAATGAAATAATGATGTTTATCAAAATTAAAACTGCTAAAGCAATTGCAGTAATAATTCCATAATACGCTCTATTTGAAGCTCTTTTTAATTTTATTTTAGCCATATCTATTTACGTATTGCAGTTAAAATATTGTGAGAAGCAAATAAGAAGAAAACAATGACACTAAAGAAATATACAATGTCACTTAAGATTAAAACTCCTTTTTTAATGGAATCATAATGATAATCTAAACTCGCATAACGAATAATACTATCGAATCCAGCAAATGTTGCGTAAGATCCTAGTAATGATAATCCGCTAAATGAAAACCAACACAGAAACATTGCAAATATAAATGCCACTATTTGGTTGCTCGTAATTGAACTTGCGAATATTCCAATAGCAACAAAGGAAGCGCCTAAAAGAATTAGTCCTATGAATGAAGTGATTGCTGCTCCATGGTCCATTACACCAACTGGATCACCTAAATAATGCATTGAAAAATAAAAAGTAAGTGTTGGAACGAGTGAAATTACTACCAATGTAACACCTGCTAAATATTTAGCCATTAGAATAGATAAATCTGAAATTGGTCGGGTATAAAGCAATTCAATGGTTCCCGTTTTTCTTTCATCTGCAAAGGAGCGCATCGTTATAGCTGGAATAAGAATTAGTAAAATTAAAGGCGCTAGATTGTAGAAAGGAATTAAATCAGAAACGCCTCCATTTAAAAGATTGAAATCGTCATTGATTATCCATAAAAATAGCCAACAGGTAACGATGAAAATAAGAATAAACACGTAGCCTATAATTGAACTCAAAAAACTGCGTATTTCCTTTAAATATAATGCTCCCATTTTATGAAATTTGTGTCAAAAATAATGCTTCTCTAGCTCATTTTGGTTTATAACTGCTAAAGATTGTCAAAATTGCAATGTTAATGAACTTCTTTTGATTGAACGGCTTGTTTATTTGATTGAAAAGCCATCGAAATAGATTTCTGTCGACCAAGCTTCAGCTTTTTGGTCAAACCATTGTTTTACTGTTGGCCAAATTGAAGCAAATAACTCTGAGGTTCTGTATTTTTCTAAATCATCATCTGATTCCCATTCACTGTATGTAAAAACAATTCCTGGTGTATTTTCATCTCTTAATAACTTCATTCCCTTACAGCCCGGAAATGCATTTATTTTATCCTTTACAGTGTCAAAATGTGTGATGAAATCGTTGATGTGTTTTTCCTTTAATGTTAATTTAACTAATCTGGTCATTTTTGTATTTTAGAAAAGTGAATCAATTGTGGTGCGAGATCCTCGTGGTGTAAATTCAATTCTGATAATATCTCCAAGTCGTAAGCCAAACAATGAATTGGCGCCTCCACCATTTTCAGGTGTTCCTTTATTAATAGCAATCTCTAAATATCCACTGTCATTAAATAGAGCTAGTTTTTCTCCAGCAGGTACTTCATTATATCCTAATGAAATAGTGTCTATATAGTATTCTTTCTGGCGGAAATAAATAACGAATGGAATATTTTTTCCAACACGTAGAAAATCTTTCTTTGTGATATTGGTGATAATATTTCCATAATGATCAATGTAAGAAACCGCTCCTTTTAATGTGTCACCATCAATAACAGGGGACAATGGAAAAGCTTTCCGAATACTTTCTACAGGACTACAAAAAGTTTCAAAAGGAACACCGTCCACGATTTTACATGCCGCAGGAACAAGAATGTTTTTAGTTGGAAAATTCATTAGTTCAGGACGAGAAAGTACATCTTCTAATCGCCACATGCCTTCTGGTTTTTTATTCCCTAAAAGTAAACTAAAGAAACCATTGTCTGCACCTAGAAAGTACTGCCCATTGTGCTTAATAATAGTAGGGTAAATACTTTCCTCCGGCTGATTGAAGTTAATCAATGGTTCAGCATCAACACCAATAATATGAACTGTATTTTCTGGAAAGTCATTAATACAGCTTTTTAGTAAATGTGCTGCTTGAGTAATCTTAAATGGACTTACGAAATGAGAAATGTCAATTATTTGGACCTTTGGTGATAAACTCAAAAGTCTCCCTTTCAATGAAGCAACGTAGTAGTCGCTTAATCCCATGTCTGTTGTAAGCGTGATTATGCTCATTTTAATTTAAACGCATTTTACTGATATAATTAAATCCAAAATTAGCTTTAATTTCGAGAATATTGATGAGATATTCTTGGAATTTGTATCTAGAAAATAAATTCATCTTTTGTGGTTTTAAAGTGGCAAATCAGTAAATAGTTTTTTAGCGTAATTTTCTATTCTAAAATCATATTTTTATTGGTCTTAGAAATAGTTAAAACTATGCACTTTAGTTCATTTGTTTTTAGCTTCTAAAAAGTTTTAAATTAAACTTTAGATAAAAGACAAAAAGTCTAATCACTAATATCTAAATATTTTGATAATTATAGAATTTTATTCTCATTTGAACCTATGGTACTTTTAGTCCATAGTGGTTAAGTTTCTATTAATTAAACAAATAGGTTTGAATTTTGTTAAGTAAAAACTATCTTTAAATTAGAATAATTCTTGATTTATAAACTTTTATATTTCAGAGTTTCATTTTTACTTTAAAACATGAAAAATTCCATTAAATTTGGAATCAGATTAAAACCAAAATATATTGCTAGAACGAAAAATAGAAATTGAAGATATTAATCCTTTAGAACTATTAGGAGTTAATAATTCAAAGCTAAAACTGATTAGAAAATACTTTTCAGATTTAAAAATTGTAGCACGTGGAAATGTGCTGACTGTTGAAGGAGAGGAGGCTGTAGTAGATACTTTTGAATCGAAATTAGATCAGTTAATTCAACATATTACTAAATATGGTGGGCTAACAGAAAGTAATATCGACAATGTGATGGTCGAAGATCCCGCGGAAATGTTATCTGGAGATGGTTCTGAAATCATTATTCATGGTGTTGGTGGGAATAAAATAAAAGCGAGAACTTTCAATCAAAGAAAGCTTGTTGAAGCCATCAACCAAAAATCGATGGTTTTTGCAGTTGGTCCTGCTGGAACGGGTAAAACTTACACCGCAGTTGCTTGTGCAGTAAGAGCATTGAAAAACAAACAAGTTAAAAGAATTATTTTAACGCGACCTGCTGTTGAAGCTGGAGAAAATCTCGGATTCTTACCTGGTGATTTGAAGGATAAATTAGATCCTTACATGATGCCATTGTATGATGCATTGCGTGACATGATTCCACCAGAGAAATTGCTGGAATATATGGAATTTGGTATTATAGAAATAGCACCTTTGGCTTTTATGCGTGGTCGAACTTTAGATAAAGCTTTTGTAATTTTGGATGAAGCTCAAAATACTACGGTTAATCAAATGAAAATGTTCTTAACCCGAATGGGAGCAAGTGCAAGTTATGTGATTGCTGGAGATGCATCGCAAATTGATTTACCGTCAAAACAAAAGTCAGGATTGATCTACGCATTAGATACATTAAACCATATTGAAGATATTGGTGTTGTTCGATTAAATAAGAACGACGTAATTCGACATAAATTAGTAAAACAAATTATCGAAGCTTTCGAACAAGAAAAAAATAATGATGAAGAGTCTAACAAAAACTGATTTTAACTTTCCAGAACAAGAGAAAGTGTACAAAGGTAAGGTGAGAGATGTTTATTTTATCGGTGATGATTATTTAGTAATGATTGCTTCTGATAGAATTTCTGCATTTGATCACATTTTACCAGCTGGTATTCCTTTTAAAGGACAAGTGTTAAACCAAGTGGCGACTCATTTCCTGAAAGCCACCGAAGATATCTTGCCAAACTGGTTAATCGATGTTCCAGATCCTAATGTTGCTGTGGGTTATCGTTGTGATCCTATTCGTATTGAGATGGTAATTCGCGGATACTTAACAGGACATGCTTGGAGAGAATACAATGCTGGAAAGAGAATGTTATGTGGTGTTGAAATGCCAGATGGGATGAGTGAAAATGATAAATTTCCAACACCAATCATAACTCCATCCACAAAAGCTGTTGAAGGTCATGATGAAGATATTTCTCGTGAGGAAATTTTGAAACAAGGGTTTACCACTGAAGAAATCTATGTTCAATTAGAAAAGTATACACATTTATTATATCAAAGAGGTACTGAAATGGCTGCCGAGAGAGGGCTGATTTTAGTGGATACAAAGTACGAATTCGGAATGAAGGACGGGGTGGTAATGCTAATGGATGAAATTCATACACCAGATTCATCCCGCTATTTTTATACAGAAGGATATGAAGAGAGACAAGCAAACAAAGAACAACAACGTCAGTTAAGTAAAGAGTTTGTGCGTCAATGGTTAATTGAAAATGATTTTCAAGGGCTGGAAGGTCAAAAAATGCCAATTATTCCTGAAGACTTTATTGCTTTGATTACGGAAAGATATATTGAACTTTTTGAAAAGATTACTGGAAACGGTTTTGTTCAAGCGGATACTTCTAATATCGAAGAACGTATTATGAAGAATACTGTTGAATCTTTAAAAGCAAATAAGATAATTCGATAGTTAAGTTTATCACTTTTGATTATAGATTTTAAAATCACTCCTTTCATAATTGATTGGAGTGATTTTTTTTTGACTGAAATATTAGGTTGAAGAGTAGTATCTTTATGGAAATTAGATCAGTTGGCAAATAGACTTGTTTGGAATCTTAAAGATTTGAAAACCAAAGATTAATTAACAAATATTTGGATTTACGTAAAAACATTTATAAGTTTATAGAAACAAAAAAACTTCTACTTATGAAAAATCTTAAAAATCGTTGTTCCAATTTTCAATTATTAGCAACACAAAAACACACACACACACACACACAGGAATTAATGCTTTATGCATTTTAATTCTCTTACCAATGGTTTTCTTTACCAATTATTCTTTCTCGCAGAATTCTTTATCTAATAACAACACCATTTGGAAAACTCAAGGAAATACTGCGGACACCACTGCATTTATAGGGACAACTAATTCGTCGAGTTTTATGTTTAGAACTAATGACATCGAACGCATGAGAATTGGTGCGGATGGAAACGTTGGGATTGGAATAGATGATCCAGAAAGAAGGTTGGATGTTGACGGTGATATACAGCTGACAGGAGATATTATTTTTAAAGGATATGAAGATTTCCAAGATCCACAATATCGTTTTATAATGGTTGACAAAACAGGCAAAACAAAATCTCTTAAAAAAGGTCTAATGGATGTTTATACCTCTTTGGAAGACTGTTTTGACTTAATGGAAAGTATATCACTACCAGGAGAGTCGGGTATCATAACTATAGCTGCTGGTACTTACCCCGATTGGGCAAAAAGAATCCAAGGATCAAAATCTATTCTTTACACAGGCTCTGATTGTCCTGCTTGGGTTGGAATCGGTACTGATTTACCCGAAGCTCGTCTTGATGTAAGAGGTGATGCTCATTTTTCCGAAGGTTTAAGAATCGGAAATGAAGGTGTTGTAAATTCAGGTTTGTACATAGAAAATAGGATATGGCATGGTCACGACTTAATCTTTGATGAACTTATTCTTGTCAAAGATCATGAGAACAAAAAACTATTACAATTAAATAACGATGGTCTCCTTCGTGCAAGAGAAATAAAGGTAGATGAGAATAATTGGGCAGATTACGTTTTTCATAATGATTATGAGCTTATGCCGTTAAACAAAGTAAAATCTTTTATTGATGAAAATGGACACTTACCTAAGGTTCCTTCTGCAGCAGAAATAAAAAAAGAAGGACTTAATTTAGGAGATGCTGCTAAAACGTCAATGGAGAAAATAGAAGAACTGACACTCTATATGATTGATTTAGATGAGAAGTTGACAAATCAAGAGTCTACTATAGAATTACAACAAAAACTGCTTGATGAACAACAAAAATTGCTTGATGAGCAAAAAGAAACCAATCGTTTGCAACAAAATTTAATTGAAGAATTAAAACAACTAACAAATAAAAAATAGGACTATGAAAAAGTTAACTGTAGGACTGCTTTTACTTGTTGGATTTAATGGGTGGGGGCAAGTGAGTGTTTTTGATTGTAATAATTATACAAAAACACTTACGCAAACAAAATTAGATGCAAACTCAAATTTTTTTAATTCCTGTTTTGAAATGGGAATAAATAATTCAGTTACGCTGCAAGATAATGCAGATAAAACAATAAAAGCAACTAGCCAAATTCATTTAAAAGACAGTGTCCATATCGGTGCTTTTTCTACTGTAGGTCAAACACACTTATTAATTTCTGATTCAACTGATTTTGATGTTGTTGTTATGAATTATGACAGTTTAGATGAAATTTTGAGGTATAAAAAATTGGAATTTGGAATTCCACTTCCAGCCGATATAAATGATAAAATTGCTAATTTTATTAATGAAACAGGGGCAGATAGTCTTCGTTTAAACCCTTTTCTTGAATGGGACATAGATGTGGAAGCTTCTTTTTATTCTGATAATGCGGCAGAAAGCGTAAATGGATTTTACACACGAGAATATGAGCAAAATAATCAAACCCATGATTGGGATGATATTGGCACAGATTATCCTTTTAGAATCCGATTTGCTCCACCCAAAAATGGGGAATGGAAAGCACAGGTTGTGATCAACGTAAATGGACAATTTGCATATAAATCCAATATTTTCTTCTTTAATGTAGTGGAGAGCGGTGATCCAGGTTATGTGCAAGTTCATGAGAATAATGCCAATTTAAAACGAGGAAATCGTATGATATTTCCTGTGGGCCAGAATTTTCCATCACCAGATGAACCTTGTTTGGCATATCGTGGAAGTTGTTATTACACCATAAATGATACAATGCTTTACGATACGGTTTGGTCAGCTAATGGTGATTCTACATTTACACTTGATACGCTTTATTATGGACATAATTTATATTTTCCAGATAGTAACACCACGAAAGTAACAAATATTGTGGCTTGGAATAGCTACTTGGAAATGCTAGAACAATACCTCCAAACTCCGGATGGTGGGGGACCTAAGTATTTTAGAACCGTTCAAATGGCCCATTCTTCATTGTTAGAATTTGAAGAAAAAGGAAATTACTACGATAGACTTCATTATGCTGCTGAAACGGATAAAATATTAGAGTTATGCGAAGAATATGATGCACTTTTTATGTTTAACTTTATGATGCAAGAACCCATAATGAAGTTTGCTAATTATGGTAAGAAAATGTGGGATTGGGACTATTATCAGGAGGATGGTAATCTTCCACTTTCTACAGAACAATCGCCATGGAATGATCCTGTTTATTGTTATAATGATGAACCTAGCTACGTTAAATCGGACAATACAATTCATGTAGGTACAAAAAAACCTTATGAAATGTTTACAGACGAAAGTGATCTAGCCTATCACAAACAGCGAACACGTTATTATATTGCACGTTATGGTTATTCTACAAAAATATATGCATTTGAAATTTTAAGTGAACCATGGCATCTAGGTGAGGCATGGTCAAGTGGGCAAGGTAATCAAGGAGTTATAGCTCCTTTCTTAGATCCAAGCAATTCAGATCATGATTCAACTCGCTTTGCAATAAATAATTACCATAAAGTAATCTCGGAATATATTAAAGACTCTCTAAACCATAATAAACATTTAATTGGCTTTGATATGGCAGACGAATTGGGGAGTTCTTCAGGTGGTTTGGATGCTAGTGTAATGCTCTCTTCCATTGACTTTGTTGGATTTAATCCTTATTATTCTGTGCCAAATGCTTTGATTAAATCTAATAGTAATAATATGAATGGATATGTCCATAAAATAAATATTAATAGAATAATTGATGAAGATTCAATAATTGGTTATACAGTCATTTATGGGGATAGCTTTCCGATTTATAAACCAACAGGACTCGTTCCGCTACCCGTTATTATTTCAGAAGGAGGAACAGACGAAAGCTATATGGAATGCTCGAATTTTGACCTTGATATAGTTGATAAAATGACTCTACCCTTTACAGGAGTCGCAGGGATTAACACATGGCTTGGTTATAGACCAAATAATCTTAAAGATGAAAATGATGTTGTAACAATGCCCAATAGGTCTTATGATATGTGGAACAACACCATACGTGTAAAAAACCACATGAATGGAAATGATGTGATTAACACTTTGAGTGAAGGTGGTGGTTATTGGTCGCATGGGATGGAGTATGCTGAATATAAGAAGCAATTACGAGAAAGGTATTCCGTTGAACATCAATATTACATTTCATCAGATAAGTCTAATGCGGTTGGTTATGTGAAAAACAGAAGCTTTAACGTGAAAACTAGAAGTCTTTATGGTTCTTTGTGTTATAATGTGGATTTCGATAATAAAGCAACTGAATCCCCAAGGAACACAGAATGGAAAGATGTTAAGAAAAGCGAGCGTTTACGCATAAATAATTTAAAAACAAATACAGAATATAAAATTGATTGGTACAGTAGCAATCAGTATATTAAACCAGACTGTATTGAAACCAATAAGAAGAATGGAAATTGGGGGATCACTTTAGAATATCCTGAGTTGACAGTAAGTCATACGGGAAGTAACGACTTACCTGTTGTTTGGTATGTTGTATATCAACAACCTTGTAATTCAGGAATGGCTCAGCAAGACAATATTGAAGAAGCTGAGGAAGGGATGAGCCGAACAAAAATACTAAGCAACAATAGAAATTTCAAACAAGTTTTAAATGTATATCCCAATCCATTTAATAACTTTATTTCTATCCGAAGTCCTCAAAAAGATCAAATGGTTTTAAAGTCCGTAGAAGGAAAAGTTGTCGGCAACTATGAAATTGAAAAAGGTCAATCAAGAGTAAATACTGACAACTTATCAAGCGGGATGTACATCCTCACTTTTAAAAGTCAAAATAAATCCTTCAAACTTATAAAGCGATGAGAACATTAATTATTTTAATTTTAATAACTTCTTCTACCATTGGATATGCCCAAAATGATGAGGTTAAACTAGCTGCAAAAGTGGCTTATAGTCTCACTGCAGATATAATTATCAATTCACCGAAAATTAAAATTGGTGCTGATTTTCAAACAAAAAATAATGATTTATATCTCTATCTTACTTATGATTTCATGAGACAATCTTTATATCGAGGACACTATTTAGGCATTTCTTTAGAAAACCATTTTTTAAGTAAAGAAAAAAGACTTAGACCCTATTTTGGACTTTCTATTTTGACTGAATTAGCTACTAATTATAAAGAAGGATTTTTGTCAGCAGACATTGATGATGGTACTTATTTTCTTACAAGTGATAGCCATGCAAAATATCCAGTATTTTATGGGCAATCATCATATTACATTTTTAACAGTTCAGGTTTCTACTACTCCACACCTTTTTTTGGAACAGCTTCTTTAGGTTTTGATCTTCGTTTAATCAAAGACCTGCATCTCAATTTTTCTTTAGGTTATGGTTTGCAAATCATGCGGTATAAATATTTGGAGTGGAAAAATGATGCAGATTATCGTGAATTACTCAAAAATAAACCAATGAAAAGTAAAATGCTTCATTATATCAATGCA
>Ga0307486_1000242_pt1 | contig 54482 bp, 50 predicted proteins | sample CBIW02metaG_FD_203663 | JGI IMG/M metagenome (GOLD analysis project Ga0307486, IMG submission 203663) | Sea-ice brine microbial communities from Beaufort Sea near Barrow, Alaska, United States - CBIW 0.2 | ecosystem: Environmental > Aquatic > Marine > Coastal | place: USA: Alaska | collected... | reverse complement strand
AGTTAGATTTTTCCAAGCCATTTTTTCAGTTCCATTGATTGGTTTTAATGGGATCTATTTTAAATGTAATGATCAGATCTGTCATGCAAATTATTTGAGTTTAGGTCCTTCTCGTGCAAAGGTCTCTACATGAACTTAAATTGTTCATATGAGGATCAAGATGGCTCGTCCATTAAATTTTCGTTTAGGTCTTATGACCCATCAGGCCCATTTCAAAACTTACCTGATGTAAACAAAATAAAGCTCCAGCTACTACTAAATGGCGTAACTGTATCAGAGATTAGTAAACGCTTTGATGACAAGTCTATTTATGGCGTATAAAACTATAACAAATCACTCAAGCCGACTGCGCTAACGCGCAGCCGCTTAGTTTAATCGTTAGAACTCAAGGAATCGAGAATATTTATGCCACCTCCATCTCTTAACCGCTTAAAGGCTCTCGACTCTTTAACTGGATTTGGCCTCTTCAGAAATTTTATATGGGATACGACCCAACTCGAAGAGTTTGATCGTTATAACTTGATTTATGGGTGGAACTACTCTGGAAAGACAACACTGTCTCGTGCATTTCAATGTGTAGAGGACGCTTCGCTTCATAGCGATTTTGCAGGTGGTACGTTCCAGTTTATAAAAGGTGATAGAACAGAAGTTAATTCGTTATTTTCAACACCTCTTCCTCACATAAGGGTTTTTAATCGACACTTCGTTCAGAGAAATTTTCACGAAGGGTCTGACATGACGGGCGCGAATGATATCGCCGTTCTTGGGGAAACAAATCAAGCACTAAAGGATAGGCTTGCAAATCTTGAGAGCAGAATCACGCGAGCAGAATCTTTCAAGACTAAGTTAACAAATGATGCTACAGATATTCAGAAATATATTGACGATGCTGGTACTGCACAAGCTCGAGTTGTAATCGGAATTGTTGGTGGTCCATATAATCGCCGACATTTGGAAGATACAATCTCCTCACTTCCAAGTAAAGTTTGGCCAATCCCCCTTAACAATGAAAGTCTAGAACAGAAAAAAGAAGAATTCAGAAAGGCGACTGATTTCATAAGTGTCAGTCTATTTTCCCCTGACCACAGTGGAATAATCCGAGTAATTTTCAAAATTAGGGAAGCATTACGTGAAGTGGCTACCAATACGGCTATAAACTCACTTCAGGAAAACAACTCACTTGAAAGATGGGTTCAAACCGGCCTCGACCTCAACACATCAGAAACACCTTGTGGATTCTGTGGCGCTAACATTTCACAATCACGTTGGACTGAGCTTCAAGGACATTTCTCTGAAGCCTTCACAACTTTGCAGAAGAAGCTCCAAAGTCTTTGCACTACTGTTAATAGTTTAAGCTTTGACGCCCCTACTATTGCTGAGACATCGCTATTCCCTGATCTCCGTCCACGATTTAAAAGAGCTTTGAGTGATCTCTTGACATCCTTGGATAGCTCTAAAAAAGCTGCTGAAGAAATTGATACGATTTTAGAGGTCAAATTGCAGTCACTTGAAATCCCAAAGGAGTTGGAGTTTAATTTTGAACCAGCGAAAAAACTTCGTGCACATATCAACATATTCAATGATATTCTTGATGAGCATAACGACCGGGTCGAATCCGCTGATACTGTAAAATCAGAAAGCAAACGTGCAATTTGTGAACATTTCGCTGTCGAATATTTGCGAGACTCTAAGGTTCTTGAGAAAAAAGAACAAAAGGAGATTCTTAACGCGCGAGCCTTCAATTGTAATTCAGTGAGCACTAGAATTAGAAATCAAGTCAGCCTAGTTAATCAAGCGATCAAGAATGCATCCATTGCAGTTCGTCGGATTAATGAAAACCTTTCAATCCTTTTGCCTGACGACAATATTGAGGTCGTAAAACTAAATGATACAGACTTTCAGTTTCAAAGAGGCGGCCAGGTTGCTAAGAATATGAGCGAAGGAGAAAGGACAGCTGTCGCATTCTCTTACTTTCTCACTAAACTCGAAGAAGGCACCACCCCAATAGAAGAGATAATCGTTGTTCTTGATGATCCAATATCAAGTCTAGACTCAAATCATATTTACGCCGTTCACTCAATAACAGAAAATCGCTTAGCGAAGGCTCGGCAGCTCTTTATACTCACCCATAATTCAAGTTTCTTTGGAATGACTAAAGATTGGATGAAGAAAAAAAATGGCCGTTTCTATATGACACAAAGGCAATTGGGTACAGATCAAGAGTGGCATTCATCATTGGTTAGGCTTCCTAAGTTACTCAAGAAATTCAAATCTGATTACCAGTACACGTACTACTGTCTGAAGGTAATTAATGATGATCCAGCACCACAATTAGAGCATTTGTGTGGGGTACCTAATATGATACGTCGCGTACTAGAAGCTTATCTTGGTTTTGTTTTTCCAGAAAGTGGTGGTTGGGCCGATAAGCTTCCTATGATCATCGAGAATGAGGAAATATGTGGGAAAATCAAGAAATTTTCAGATGAAAACTCTCACTCTCACAGCCTCGCTCAGGCAACCGAGGTACCTGACTACATAGCGCATTGCAAAGAGATTATTCAGGAAGTGCTAACAGCTTTAAATAACCATAATCCAGCTCATGTATCCTCTCTAGAGGCTGAGTTTTTTTCCGAAGCAGGTAACTTGCCCTGATTTCGTCATCATTGAAGCTCAAGGGTTTAAGTATTGAAGTTTTAAATCGTTCTAATAAATCAATTAACTACGCGCCTTCAGCGCCTGTTATTGAGGCGTTATGTTTTCAAGGTAAAGGTATGATTATTCATTTCACTAAAAAGTTTGAAGATCTACATTCAATCCTTTTTTCAAGCTCATTTAAACTTCATTATAGTGGTGAATACTTTGGTGATAGCTCTGGCAAAGTCATTTCTCGTGCAGCACATCCAATGGTCTCATTCTGCGATTTTAACGATGATGAGTTACTAACTAAAACGATCACTTATGGTGGTTATGGGGTGGCTCTCAAAAAATCATGGGCGTTAAAATATGGTTTAAGTCCTGTAAACTATGTTGAGAAAAATTCACCTGTGGCTTTGGGATTAATTTCTTTACTCAAAGCGCGCCAAAAAGAGACTTTGCCGAGTTGTCTTCGTTTACCAGTTATACAGCTAAAATGCTTCACAAAGCATGTTTATGGAACGAACAGTCATCTCAAAGTTGATAGCTTTGATTTCAAAGCTGAAAATGAATGGCGTTTTGTCCCAAGTAAAAAACAAATTGGTGGGAATAAAATTTCTGAGAATTACTCAACTTTTGATAAAAACCGAGAAAAGTACAATAAACGTCTTGAGAACTATCCATTAGTATTTGAGTATTCGGATGTTAAATTTGTATATGTCCAAACCAAAGAAGAGCGTGAAAAATTCATTTCTCAATTTGGTCTGCCAGACAGTAAAGTGAAATTATGTAATTGGAATCAACCAATATAACAATGCACTCAAGCCGACTCCGCTACCGCGCAGCCGCTGAGTCTAATCGCTAAGAATTAGGAGAGTTATGAACAAAATCAAAGTATCAATTCGCCTAGTTGATGGCGGGCTGCAGGAGTTCGATGAAACCCCTGTGTTTTTGAAAAAATTGCGCTTGCTTCAGTCCCAAGGCTTCACGGGCAAGCAGCTTGTCCATCACCTGATAACTGATGACTGGGGCGCACCGCCGACAGTTGTCGAAATATCGGGGAAAGACTCAGATGGCAAGCACTTCGAAATTCGAATTCCTTATGCCTAAGGTTATGGTCAAGAGGGATGCGCGATAAGCCACCCATCCCTTACCTCAACGTTATGTTTGCAAGGAGGGAGAGTAGGTGATTGACATTGGAAGCATCTCAGCAGGAATTAGCCCAATAAAGGTCGCAATCGAAATTGCAAAAGAGCTGAAAAATGTAACCTCTTCTCTCGATGAGGCCGAAGTGAAGCTTAATATTGCTCAACTGCTGGAGGCAATGTCAGAAGGCAGTATTAAAACATTGAGCTTAGAGAAATGATTAAGAAACTAGAGCCTTCACTTTCCGAACAGGAAGAGGTCATATTTCGTTGCTTATTTAGGGAAGGAAAAGTTAAGTTTTTGAATTAATTGAATTGGATCAGTATTACAAGCTTCACACACAGCCAAGACTTCGATGAAGTCGAGGTATCGATCACCGCTCTCATACTTAGAAACATAGCTTTGCGGTTTATCTAGCTTCTTAGCTAATTGGGATTGCGTTAATCCCAAGCTTTTACGAATCTCTCCAAGCTCTATTGCTAATGTTTTGTATTTTTCTTGCCAGACACTTTTTTTCATGTCGGAAGTTTATGTTATAAGCTAAAATATCCCATTTTGGGATATATATTGGTGCAAGAATAATGGCTAGAACATTGAAGGAATTAACTCTCGTTGAAGAACGTACACACGAAAATGGCAAAACATCTTGCATGTACAGTGTTATCAAACGTGGAAACCTATTTTATTTACTCTTCAATATTTCCTCTAACTTTAAAATTGAAAGCTATTTTAAATCTGAAACTTTAGAAAGTTTACGAGATGAATTTACAAAAAAAATTGTGCTTGATGATGATGAATCTAGAACGATTGTTTTCAACATGGCTGAGAGCGAAACCTACACTTTTAGCGAAAACCTAGAGCAAGAACTTTGGTTCTGCGTTCGCTATTCATACCTGAGTATGGAGAGTTGTTTTGATGACCTTATTGCAGGGAAAGACCTAGTTGTAAATGCCACCACCGATGACTAGAAATTGTGAATCTCCACTATGATTCTTCAATCATCTCGATAGGTACATTATTGATTTCTTGCTGTAACTGAGTGAGGAAATCTTCTGGAAAGATTACCGTAAGCTTCACGTTAGACGAGTAAGACATTTCCAGGATTTCAGCTTGAAAAAATGTAATGATTTTTCTTAGATTATTTTCTTCACTGAATGGGCAAACAAGAGAGATTTCAACACATGGTATATGCTCTTCAACCTCTAAAGCTTTCAACGCCTTTTGTGCAGATTCTCTATAGGCTCTGACCAAGCCACCTGCACCTAGACGAATTCCTCCGAAATACCTGACAATTACTACGACGATATTTCCAATATTACTGTAATTTATTTGACTGAGGATTGGACGACCAGCAGTACCACTTGGCTCACCATCATCATTGCTTCCACAGTTGGTTGAATTTAGTGGGTCACCAAGCAAGTAAGCCCAACAATGATGTCTCGCATCTGGGTAAGACTCTTTTAGTTCATTGATAAAGGCCATTGCTTCATCACGCGTCACTACTTTTTTCGCAATCGCAATAAAGCGGCTTTTCTTGATTACAATCTCTTCCGAGACACTATTAACGGGCTCTAAATAAGACAACTGTTTTAACCTGCATCAGCTTGTTTAATAGCATTTTGAAGTATTTCTTTTATCTGAGCATTCTTAAACTGGGTTTCAAATCGGACTTCAAAGTCTTTATTCAATGAACTAAACAATTTTTGAGCATGTTTGATTTTTTGCTTTTCATCATCAAACAGTGCACGTTTTTCCTTGTCTTTGGTCTCAATAATAAGATTCAACTCTTTTTGACCCGCATCATATTCAACAACATAAGCGAAGTCTGGTGAATAGGACCCTCCTCCAGAAACAGGTATGCGAATTGAGTTTTTAGGTATTTTGGTAAATACCGTTACGCCAGTAATCGTCTTTTTAATATTTTCTTGTTCTAAAGGCGAATCATAGAACACCTCATCAAAAAGGTACTGAACGGCTGGAGTAGCCGAACCATCATAACCAGTCCCTACCGCATGAGCAGGTACGCTAGCTAAAGGTTCGCCTTTTTCATTTGTAAAAGCTGTAGGGTGAACTTTATTTGAAACTTTCTGATAGCCGACTTCAAATTTTGAAAACGCATTATCTAGGAGATACTTGTGAAATTGCCCCTTAATCGTTCTGATGGTTTGATGGCTCAAATAATCATTAATATCAAGAGTACCTTTGACCCCAATAAAGACTTTGTGGAGCGTTATCATGTTTAGACCTAAAGAAACGGCCAGCTCTTCTACAAACTCTCTGTATCGCAGAGTGGCAATAGGAAGAATCTCATTTTCAAGTCCATCCTCTTCTTTTAGAGATGCCCATCCTTGAGCAAACGTTAAGCGTAGAGTTTGAGACTCGCTGCCTCGCGGTTTAAACGATTCCTGATTATCCAATAGATAGGACTTGAATATGGCCTCAAATTCAGACTCTTTTCCAATTTTATACTCAAGAATCACTCTTTGGTTTATGGCTTCCCACAAAGATTTAAGTTCGTTGTATTTACCAACACGGATCGTAGCCTTTGATTTGGCTTTACCTTCTACTCGAACCTTTCCTTTCTTCAATCCACCTGATGCTTCAAAGGCTTTTGGGAATTCGGCTTTGATAATATCTAGGCCGCCATCTTCAAACTCACCGTCAACATCAATCGCATCTGCTAGCACAAGTTTTTTGCGAATACTTTTTGAGGTTTCTTCTGGATAATTAACTATGATTTTTTGAATAAACTCATCTGTTAATTTGGCCAACTCTTCAACCTGAACTTGTCCGGAATTTTTATTGATTTCATTAACCAGGCGTTCAGCAAAATCCCTCTCCGAGAAATCGACATAATAGTACAAATCAAAGGATTCATTTTTAACTCGACTCATGAATTCATTCACGGGCAAGCGCAATCCACGCCCAACCTCTTGGAGCTTAGAAGTTTGAGAACCACTTGAGCGTAATTTACAGATCTGGAATACATTAGGATTATCCCAACCTTCTCGTAAGGTCCATTTAGAGAAGATAAAACGTCTAGGATTGTCCAGGCTAAGAAGTGATTCTTTATCATGCAAGATTTCAGACACTTCTTTTTCAATAGCTTCATCAGATTCGCTGTTATCCTGAGCAAAATACCCCCCATGACAAACCGACAAATCTTTCAAAGAAGTTTCTAAATATTTTTGATAAAACGGCGTTAAATCTTTGGACTTTAAAAGCTGCTCAATATGCGATCTTAGAAGGGCTTCAAACTTAGTTTTAAGCTCACCTGTAATCTTGTGGTCGCCACGATACCCTTCAATATCGTCAATAAAAAATAAGGTCAAAGGCTTAATTTTGACATCACGAGATAGAAGCTCTTGTTCAATATCAAAGTGCCGTTTAACGGCCTTGGCAATCATCTTGTCCTGAATCGTTGAAGAGTAAGAGTAAGGGCTAATTTTGTGATTGCTTTCCAACTCCAGTCCATTAGAAAGAAGAACCTTTTTCGTATTAAGCTTTTCAATGTAGATACCACTCATTTCGGGGTGAATTTTAGACAGGTATTCACCCTCGATAAGTTTAAAAGTTTTCTTCTTAGTACCATCGAAATATTCAAAAGTTGCTTCCGGGAACTCTTTATTCTTAGTTTGTCCCTTATTCTTTCCGGATTGAGCCTCAACTTGACGAATCACTTTAGAGCCATAAGAGAGTAACTTTATGTATTCATTTGAACCATCTTCAAACATTTCAATATCTGCCACCACGCCTTTAACTAGGTCTTGGTTGAAGGCTTCAACAGCAGAGAGTTCATGAATGAGGTTATCATAAGAATCATCAAAAGTTGCACCAAAGCGTAAGGTATATTGTGAGCCAAGCTTTAAGATATTTTGCCAGGTTGAATTTTCTTGTTTGAACTTATGTGGTTCATCAATAATGGTAATTGGGTTTACGGATGCAATCGCATCAAATAGATTATCGTAAGCATCATTAATGCGAGTATCAAAGCGTTTCTGAAGTGTTTCGGAATTAATCATTCCCGCATTAATAACCATAATATGGATGGTTTTATCCATAGCGGAATTTGCCTGCTTCTTGGCTTCAACAAATTCTAGAATAGATTGCGGCATATAGGATTTTTTACTTTTGCTACGACCTTTTTGGCTTTCCACAACATGTACTTTAAGTTGTTTATCGTTGTAGCACTCCATGAAGTGACGTTTGGCTGCATCTGAGCGTAAAAAACTTACCGTTCCTGCTTTAATCGAAAGCGTTGGCACCACCACTATGAACTTGTTTAAACCAAAAGTTTTATTCAGCTCAAAGATGGCCTTGGTATAGGTGTAGGTTTTGCCTGTGCCGGTTTCCATCGAAATATCCAGTACACGGCTTTTCTTATTTAGAATTTGAACAGGCTTGTTAATTTGGTTCACTTGTTGGATATTGAGAACCGCATCACCAAACGAAACATCGCTATTAAATGAAGCGCACGGGTTGCTTACCATGGCCATAGCAGGCTGAGAATGTTCTTCAACCTTAGCAACTTTCTTAAAAACATTGAGGATCGATTGCACCGCATCGGCTTGGTGGGGAAGGTCTTTTTCAAAGTTAAAGCCTGACATCTTAGTACCTCACCACAACGCTAACGGTTTTCTCTTTTCGGTTTTGATACTGACGCACAGCCTCATTGATTTCAAGTTGATGTTTACTGTCAAAGTTATAGCCAAATAACACTAATTTTTCGACATCAAATCCTTTATCAGAGCCATCAGTGGCATCGAGTTTAGCAAGGAAGGTTTTTAAGGCTTCTGTAGTAAATCCTTGGTGCATCAGATAAAGCACCTTATCGTGTCGGTAGGCGTTATAGCCGGCCAAGTCGGTTTCAACCAATACCTTTGTTAGAGGGATACCATCGTAAACTTTCCAAGTTGTTAATAGATGCTCTAGCTCTTCATCAGAGAGTGTTGAACCATTAAATATTTCAGTTTGCTCACCTTCAAGACGTTCAATATTATCTAAATACCCTTCAAATATTGGTAGGGTTTCAAAAATTTGAAAACCTAAATCACCTTCATAACCAGGGTTCTCGGAACGAATTTTTTCAGCCGATTTTTCGATACGAGCTTTCGTGATATCAAAAATTGTTTTATAACCTGCTTTATAGGCCGCTTTGGTTTTGTCGACTGGTTCTGAAAGCTGAACACAAATATATTTCCTACTACTGTTATCGGATTGATTTAGCTCCATGACAGCATTGGCAGTCGTTCCAGAGCCTGCAAAAAAGTCCAAAATAATATCCGAATCCGCAGCGTTTGATAAATTAACAAGAGACTTCAATAACTTGATTGGTTTTGGGTTCGAAAATATACTTTTTCCGTCAAACAACTTAAATAGCTCGTCCGATCCATTTTGATTATGCCCAAAAACATCATGACTCCACCAGTTTGTGGCGCATTGCCCTTCATCTAATCGCTCACTTTTGAAATATTTTTTTCTTGGTTGGCCATCACCATTTTTAGAAAAAACAATCCTCTTGTCTTTAAGAAGGGTTTGAAATGTTTCTTCATCCCCCATCCATACTTCTTCATAAACTTTTCCAGTAGGAGTTTTAATCTTATATTTAGTGCCTCCTTGATCAGCTCCAGCTTTCCAAGGTTTAGTTGCCCAATCTCCTCTTAAATCGCCATCAGAATTACTGAACTTTCCTGTTAAATCTACTTTGCCAACACCAGACTCCTTGTACTTTATTTTATCCTTAGAATAAACAAGAATATGTTCAGCGACTAAACCTATCATTTTTGTTTTATCATTTGGTTGGTTATGGCGTCTTCTCCAATGAATATGACCTTCAAAGTTATACTCCCCAAAGACTTCATCACATAAATATTTAAGTTGTGCTAACTCATTATCATCAATTGAAATAAAGATAACCCCCTCATCTTTCAGAAGGTCACGTGCAATATAAAGTCGGGGATACATAAAGGTTAGCCAAGCACTGTGGCTATTGGCTTTGCTTTGTGTGAACTCAAGGATTCGTTTAGCTTCGTCTACCTCAATACCCGCCAATTTAGCCAGTTCCTTTGGAGTAAATTTACGATCGTCTTGATACACAAAACCATCCGACCCCGTATTGTAGGGCGGATCAATGTAGATCATCTTAATAGACTCAGAGTAAGCGCCCTTTAAGTGCTTCAAAACTTCAAGGTTATCGCCTTTAATCAGCAGGTTTTCACTAGTACTATTTTCAGGCTTTTGGTTGTGTTCTTTATCTTCTGCTAATAACGTAAACGGACTCTCATTCGCTAACAACCTTGCATACGATTTACCTAACCAATTCAACCCATAAGACTCTTTTGAAAACGCTGTTCCACTGTCACTGACGACTTCATTCAGCTTTTCGGGCATGAAGTTACCGTCTTTATCAAAACACTGAGGGAAGTGTTTTTTTAAGGTTTCGATTTGCTGACTATTGATAGTGGTTTCAGAGTTATCTGAAAGAATTTCCGTTTTGATTGAGTCCATTTGAGTCTTCTATTTTTGGCTTTTAAATTCGATATGCATTTTTTGTTGGATTATTATCCAGAATTTTTGAACTTATTGTTCAACTTTGGTCAAAGGGTATAACTTTTCTACCATTTTCAAACTGATGAATTCTGTCTAATAGTTCCTCAATAAGCGTTTCTTGAGAGGCAATAATACTATGCATTTTATCACGCTGAGCTTTACAATCTTTCAACCGTTGCTTATCGCTAACACGCTTTTGTCGATGGCTATCAGATTCACTTCCTGCTTCAGTCTTTCTCCGAGCGATTTCATCTTGTATTTTCATGATAAGAGTTGGGTAACGGTCTTTTTTAAGAGCCGTTGGGTGATCTCCCGCCTCTTTAGCCACATTAGCCTGTGAGAGCTTTGTACCCTTTTTAAGGAGCTTAGGCTTTTCAGCCTTTAATCGTTCAAAGGCGGCTGTATATTTAGCTTCTGGTGACTCATATTGCTCTGTCATGCTTCCATCCTTTGCACTGCGTCAATCCCAGCTGTTATTTCTTTTGCAAGAGCTTGGTATGCAGGGGAGTCTTCATCAAATAGTTCTTGCTGGTCTTGGCAATGGCCTATGTACTTCTGAATATCACCCATATTCATCTTATCGATGACTAAATCTCCACATGGTTTACCTGATTCATCATGCTGACCCATACATGGCGATATGGATTCGACACCCCCATATTCACAGATACCATTCTTAGCACATACACCTAATAGGTTTAATCTAATGCCTGTTTTGCCAGCTTTGATTTCTTTATACAGCTTTTTGAAGTTTAATTCTTCGATTAAGTTAACGACTTCAACGGGAATGCTTTGCACTTTCCCATAAGGTTTTATGTAGCGACCTGTTTCATTTATCACCACATCTGCTAATTTAAGATATACCTGTTGGATTCTTTCTTCAAAAAAGGCTTTATTCGCTAATTTATTAGTCAAAATTCTTGTAGAGTTTTTCGTATAGTGGTTTTGCATCTGCTGAGTTCGATGCTTCATACAGTATTGGATCGTACTTTTAGAAACACCAAATTCATTCATTTGAACCGCTAGTGTTCTTCTGAATTGATGGTCTGAAAACTTCCAATAATTACCCACCTTAAACCATTCATTTTTTTTACGTTCGAGGAGAAGTGTTGGTGTTAATGCAACGGCAAACTGATAGTCCTCTTTAGTAATTTTAAAACAAGCATCATCACCAAATTTAGCTTGCTTAGGTAGAGCAGGACGTATAGGACGATTTGCGAATTTATCTTTTGACGGTTTCCAGGGTTCCAGTACAGCCGTTAATATAAAAGGTGATTCAAGAATATCTTTAGGTGTATCGCACGGTGCAAAACGCATTCTTAGCTTGGTGATAAATTTTGCAACCTTAAATGCTTTTTCAACTGAACTACTCGTCGGAAATAATGCTTCGGAATAATCCTCAGTTTTAGTTGTTTTTGATTCAACGATATACAGTTTTCCGTATTTTTTATCTTCATCAATATGCAAACCATTGCATCTAACCCAGCTGGATTCCTCCCTTCTCATAAGGGTGTAAGCTTGTATGTAAACAGATGCGATGTCACGTCCAAATGATAAAAGCGCTGAAAAATGACTAATCTCAAATCTCTGCTTACTGCTATCACGAGAATCTTTTTTAGTTGAAATGTATTTTTCAAAAGTGGTTCTTAAATTATAGCCATCAATAAACTTTTCAAAGCTTCCATTGTAGATCTTTCTTCTTTTTAAAGAACTATTTCTATGGTTAAAAGGTGATGAGAATACTGGATTTAATCCAAGTTTTTTATTATGTTCATACGCACATGCAATCCAATTAAAAGCTTTTTTTATTTGCGTTTCACATTCCAAAAATTCATCTAAAATGACATCACATTTTTGAATATAGTGGTTCCATATTCGTGGTGGAATAACTGCGGTTTGACCATGCTCATAGCTTGGATTGAGTGACGCATAGAGTTTGATTGCTTGTTCATCCAGAACTTTAAAACCTAACTCTTCTTGAATGGATAAAAGTTTTTTAAATTGGTTTATTGAAGCTGCAAACATTGAATCAGGAACTTCCATGGCAATTTCCTCAATCACCAATGGATAACGAAATAATTCATCTAATTGAATGTTATTGTGCTTATATTCACAGACCTTGATAATTTTTTGAAAAAGTCCATAGTAACTAATTATGCTCCAGTAGGTACCAGGAAAAAGCACAAAATGGTAAATATGTACAAACATGATTTGTTTGAAAAGATCCTTATTAGAATCTCGGAACTTGCCAAAGTGCATGATGTTGCCGCCAAAAGTTCTAAAGTCCCATGAATCGTCACCGTAGTGAGATAGATTGTTTCCATCAGAACCTATGGACATCACAAAGCCATCGTTAGGCGGGAATGAACTCGGCTTACTCCCTTCCCAATCTAATGTGATTTTAGAATGAACAGATCTAAAGACTAAATTATCTAATATGACCATTATTAACTCTCCATCACTTCAATAAGCGTATTCCAGAAAGGGTGAAAATCTTGTTCTTCATCTACTCTCAACTCGGCTTCATTCACCCAATTCTGATACTCAGGCTTTGCTTCTCTAAACCACTTTAATTTCTCGTTAATTCTGCCTATCGCTAAATCAATTGGATTCTCTTTATCTGACATCACTAAAGCACTTTCAACTCTCTTTAAATAGCGAAAACTTACCAATGACCAAATATACTCAAAACTATCTACGTCTCTATATTTATCACACCACAAGCAAGCACTTGGGCTAATACAATTTGGTTCTGCAACGACTGAAGGCTTACCCTCTGCTACTTTAGGATGATGGTCACACTGGCTTTGAATTACTGAAATTCTTATTTCATCACCCTTGATAGGGTCGCGCTCACTCCAAAACCTAGTTACTTCAATATTGGCCTTGTGCAAAGAAGGTCTTTCATAATTTTTCTTAAATGTATTAACTGAATGGCAAGCTTGTTCTGCGGTTAAGTCGTCGTCACCAGTATGTTGATGCAGAATATTTAAAGCCCCTTCTCGCAAGTCTTTGTTATTTATCCAAGGTAATTTATTATCCGTAAAGATCTTTTTCTTGAAAGACTGATGTTTGGCAGGTTGCGAATAAATTGACTTATCATTAACTCCGTTACCTTTAGCGGGGCAGTAAAAGGGAAACAACAAATCATCATTTTCCATAGGATAAGTTGCTACAAAATCATCTCTAAATGCTAAATACGATTCAAAATACGACTTGTAAGCTTTATGAATTTCAAAAATAACATTACCACCTGCACGATTCTTATAATTTCTGACTTGGTAAAAATCACCCATTGGCTTATATTCAAAATGTTGTCGCTTTAAACTAATGACAGGCTGAAGATTTCCTTGCGTTAAAGCAATGAACATCCTTAGTTCAGCTTGTATTCGATAGTTATAAATTGAATATCTTTGAGCTTGCATTAGATCATTATTAGGGGCGAGTCTTGCCTGCATACGCGATATGTAACCTTTTGCTCTACTAACAGCAGTATATTGACCCTTATAATCTTTCATGTACTTTTGCACATAGTCTTCAGGTAACATTGCAGCCTTAACTGGTGTGTCCTTATCAATAAGACCATATATTAGAAGCTCGCCTCCCTCTATCAAAGCATTACGTATAGGAAGCTTCAAGGGCAAAGAACCCGTAACCCCTTCCTTGGTAATACCTGTCATTAAATCCAATAAAATACTGCCAAATTTTTGCATATTTTTTTTTAGAGTTTTATCTGCTGATTTACTGACAGCTTTTTTACTGTTCTGTGTGTATATTTTCTTAAGTCTAGAGTGCGATAAAAGGTCGTATGGTCTATTCAATAGCCTAGTTGCAATGGAACAAATATTTTTCCCATAATTATAAGCAGTGATTTTTTTTAGCTTATCATTTTTATCTAAAACTCTAGCAACAAGAGAGTCACAATATAACAACACAGCCTTATCAAGGTTACCAATTGAAAGCAAACAATAACTGTCAGAGCTATCACAATACTCAATAAAAGCGTGAAAACAACTAATTCTGCTCTTCACTGTTTCTAAGCTTTTTCCACTCGCTAGTTGTTCATTACATAGCTCTTTAAAAGACTCTAGAACTTCAACTCTGGATTCAATAAGTTCTCCAATATCACCACGCTCAAAAGCCCTTTCAAAGGATGCAGCCAAAACAGAAGCACCTCCAACATAGGCAAGCCTTTCAAGATTAAATACTTTTCTATGTTCTAAAACAGATTTATGTTCGACTCTGATTTGAGGAATAATATAAGTGGTCATATTTATATTTCGTGATTAATTAACTGGTCAATATATTCTTCATTTGCCAGTTTATTTGTTTGAGTAAAGAAGTGGAAAAACTTATCTGCAAACTCCGCTTTTGCATTAGCAGTTTCTAGGAACTTTATGTAGCCCCAAGTAGTCGATTCATGTTTATGCAACATGGCATCCCTAACAAAAGCAATGGCATTCATGGGTGGCAAACTTTCCAACATAAATGACATTAGCATCGTACCAAAGGTCGCTCTAGACTGATGAAATTTAAAGTTCCCAAATTGACTAAATCCATTCTGAACCAACTCTTTTCTTAAATCAGACATGAGTTTTGTGAAAGTGTTTTCTCTATAAGGATTACCGCGAGAGGTCAAGAATAAAAGGGATTTTGATTTGTCGTCAGCTTTCAAACGCCTAAATATGGCATCTTCAGAGTAATAATAATCAACTAATTCTTTTCGCAAGGCTTGGTGAATCATTATCCAACCTGAAACATCATATTTGGTTTTTACTTTTGTTCCTGAACCAACTTGAAACTTTTTGAATTGGGGAACCATAGCATCATCAATAGCATTCTCAATAGCTTCAATCGTCAAGGTTCTGACCGTTTCACTTCTTAAACCGCAGTAAAAACCTAATTGATGCATCAGGTATAATTCTTTCTTTCTACTATCAGATAGATACTTCAAGAGGGTATCTCGATTTTCACCTGTTATTGGTAATAAACCACCCTCAACACTTGTATATGATTGTTTTCTACAAGGAACAGATAACTCAGAAGAAACAATGCTCATTGTTCGGCTAAAACCTAGTGAGTTATAAAATTGAATCGTTTTATTATGATCTTTCCATAAAGGACTGTCAGTTTCTATTAAATTTTCGGCTTGGGAAAATCTATAGAACTGAAGGACTGATGCCATATTGGTTTTAGCCGTGGTACATTGATAACCTCCACTTCTAATTTGCTCCATTAAATAACCACGATATCTGAGCAAGCAACGCTCTTTCTTTGCTTTAGGGAAGTGTTTCCAATACAACTGCTTTTCTTCTAGCCATGAAACATAATTGTTTAGATGTCTCATCTGTCTATTGATGGTTTTTAAATCCACGCCAGATTCAAATCTATCTCTAGCCCAACGATTAGCTTCTCGGAAAGGCTCTCCATCTTTAAAAAAAAGGACCGGGTAGTTTTCTACTAAAGAAAAAGAAGAATGAGGAACCCACTCTCCAGCATTGAATTTCATTGGTTGGTAATTGATTTGCTCAAGTACGGACATGAATAAACTTCTCAAACTTTATTATTGAAAATGACTACACATCTTTTGTCTATGTTTTTAAAGTATACATGTAACGACCTAGTTCGACAACTCGTGTGTACCGCCAAAATATCGCACTACAATAATCATCACATCATTGATATTTTTGTGATTTAGCACATTCAATATCGGCTTTCCGGCTGTGCCACTCGGTTCTCCATCGTCCCCCATCCCAGCATTAGTAGCACAACTGGGATGACCAATTAGATAAGCCCAACAGTGATGCCGAGCATCGGGGTATTCGACCTTGATCTCCGCCAACCAAACCATACCTGCTTCACGTGAAACAATATGCCGAGCATAAGCGATGAAACGACTCTTTTTAATGATTATTTCAGCAACAACTTGTTCGGTTGGAATCGGATAACTCATTAAGGTAGCTTCACTTTAAACCAGAGTGAATAGAGCGCCGGTAAAAACAGCAGCGTCAAAATTGTGCCCACACCTATTCCACCAATCAATACAAACGCCATAGGTCCCCAGAAGGTCGATGTTGTTAGTGGAATAAACGCTAACATCGCAGCAATAGCGGTTAAAAGTACTGGCCGAGCACGCCGAATAGTGGCATCTATGACCGCTTCACTTGGCGCAAATCCTTGCTTCAGATGGTCATCAATCTGCCCGGTAAGAATCAGCGTATTACGCATTAAGATGCCCGCTAAACCAATCAAACCCAAGTTGGCCACAAAGCCAAATGGTTGATTAAACAGGGTCATTGCCAATACCGCACCGATTAAACCCAAGGGCGCGGTAATAATCACCATAAACAGACTGCTAAAAGACTTCACCAGTAACATAATGAGCAAGGTCATTCCCAAAATCATCAATGGCATCTTAGCTTTAATCGAGCTTTGCGCCTTACTCGACTCTTCCACCGAGCCGCCCACATCAATTCGGTAACCAAAGGGCAGGGCATCCAGTAACGGCTGCATCTGTTCTTGAATCAATGCTGTTGCCACCGGCGGTTGCATGCCTGGAATGACATTGCTATTGACGGCAATAAACAGCTCTCGATTTCTACGTTCAAGCAGTGGCTCTTCGTAAACCACCTCGATTTTGGCAATCTGTTCCAATGGTAAGCTTTCATCCAGCTGAGTTTTAATCAGCAAGCTGCCTAACTCATCGACATTAAAGCGACTGGCTTCATCTGCTCGCATGACCACACCCACTGTACAAATCTGCTCACGCACTTGCACCACTGGCACACCTTGTAACTGAGTTTGTAGTTGCTGAGTAACATCCTGCATGGTTAAACCCAATTGCATCAAACGCGTTCTATCTACATTCAGATTTAAGGTTGGAACACGATCCCCCCATTGCAAATGCGGATCAAGCGCAAAGTCCTGCTGACCAATCAGCGTTTTTAATTGATTGGCAATGTCGCGTAACTCATTGGCATCAGGCCCCACCACTCTAAAGGTGACAGGCCAAACGACTGGCGGTCCAAACAGTAATGAATGCACTCTGACGCGTGCTTCTGGAAACATGCCTTGCTGCACCTGCTTTTGCAACTTAGCCTGTAAGCGATCGCGAGCCGCCGCATCCTGGGTGACCACTATAATCTTGGCGAATGCTGGATTGGGCAGTTCAGGGTTTAGCGCCAAGAAGAATCGGGGTGCGCCGCGACCGACATAAGAAGAGAGTGACTTAACCTCTTGCTGTCCACTAATCAGTGCTTCAAATCGTTTGGTGACCGCATCGGTGACGTTAATGCCGGTACCTTCAGGCAGATAGATGTCCACCATCAGCTCGGGACGATCCGAACTTGGAAAGAACTGCTTAACCACGACCTTATTCATAGCGACTACAGACATTATGAATACCGCCAAGGTTAAAAGGACTACGAGCAATTTATGGCGAACACAGCCTGTAATGACTTTTCTTAAAAACCGATAGAATCGCGTGTCATAAATATTCACCGCTGCCACTGAATTCTCAGAAGTGTGATCGGTTTTATGCGAGACGTTCTTCAATAACTTCACACCAAGATAAGGCGTAAAGTAGACGGCCACTACCCAAGAGGCTATGAGTGCTATGCCCAAGACCCAGAAAATATTACCGGCATATTCGCCGACTCGAGATTCCGCCAAGCCAATTGGTAGAAAACCGACCACAGTGACCAAGGTACCGACTAACATGGGCGCGGCCGTTACGGTCCAAGAGTAGGCGGCGGCTTTGACCTTATCCATCCCCTCTTCCATTTTGACGAGCATCATCTCTATTGCAATAATCGCATCATCCACCAGCAAGCCTAGGGAAATAATCAAAGCGCCTAAGGTAATTCGGTCAAAGTTCAAACCTAGCATGTACATAAACATAAAGGTCATTGCCAAGGTTAACGGTACCGCAAAGGCCACAATTAAGCCGGCACGCAACCCCAAGGCGATTAGACTGACAAACAGCACCACAGCCAAAGCCGTGGCAAACTTTACCTGAAAGGTACTGACCGCACCGTGAATGGCATCCGCCTGATTGGTAATTTTGCCTAAGGTCACGCCCAATGGCAATTGCTGCTGATAACCGGCTTCGAAGGTGATTAGGTTCTTCTCTAACTCTAGGCCATCAGTCGAAGGTGACATCACCACTCCTAAAATCAGGGCTTTTTGACCTTTATCTCTGACTAAAAAGCTCGGTGGGTTTTCATAACCGCGCGTCACTTCCGCCAGTTCTTGCAATGCGACCACTTGATCACCTAATCGAATCGGCAGCATTTTAATTTCGTCGACAGAGTCGGATGACTCTAGCTTACTGCGGAGATACAAACGTGGACCATCAGTTTCAATAAAACCCGCGTCCATCACACTTAATTGCGCGTTAATCGATTGCTCAACACTCGTCAGGTCAAATCCTCGTAAAGCCAGAGTTTGCTGATTGAGATCGATATAGATGCGTTGCGGCTGTTCACCAATTAAAGTGACCTTTTTAACGCCTTGAACTTTGCGTAAAGCGATCTGCATTTTATCCGCTTCAAGCACCAACTTTGCTTGCGGCCATTCCGGTGCGGTCAAACTATAAAGTGTGAAGAAAACATCTTCAAAATCATCATTAAAAAAAGGGCCTTGAACGCCTTGCGGTAGAGAGACAGCTGCATCACCTAAACGTTTGCGTACTTGATAATACAACTCTTGCGCACTGCCTTTTGGCGTGTTGTCCGCAAAAGTGACGATCATATCCACTTTACCGGCACGTGACTTGGTTTCTACACGGTCGAAATAGCGAATCTCTTCGAGTTTTTTCTCTAATGGATCTGCGACTTGATCTTGCATTTCTTGCGCGGTCGCACCGGGCCAACTCGCACTGACCAACATGGTGTTCAGATCAAAAGTCGGATCTTCAGCACGCCCCATGCTTAAAAAGGCATAGAGGCCGGCAATGGCAATAATTAAAATAAAATACAACGTCAGAGAACGTTCTTTCACCGCATAGGCAGAGACATTCCAACGCTTCATTGTGCAGACTCCCGCACCATTTGGCCTTCACTCAGAAGATGCACGCCTAAAGTAACGATGCTTTTCACCTCGCTAAAATCACCTTCCACTGCTTTTATCCAAGCGGAAGATTTGGATAAAGAACTCACTTTAACGGCCTTTCTATAAACCTTACCCTGCTTGAGAATCCAGACAGAGACAAAATCTCCCTGCTCATAGAGCGCACTGATCGGTACTTTGAGTAAATTCGAAAACTCTGCAAACATCACTTTTGCTGTCTGTCCCAGGCTTAAACTGTCAAGTGTCGTTGAAACACTTATAGCGGCATCTCCAACAGCGGGATGCAGTGTATATCGAGCTTCCCAAGTGCGGCTTAGCGGATCTGCTTGAATGGCCAACTCTCTTAAACTTGCGGTAAATAGCTGGTTAGAACCTGACAAACTGACATCCGCTTTCTCAGGCAAGCTCTGTAGACGACCTTCCGGAATCTGTACAGTCACTTCACGATCGCCAGCCATTGCAACAGTGGCAACCGATTGACCTGCCGTGACCACTTCACCGGCTTCTGTTTGAATGCTTAATACTTTACCCAGGCCTGGTGACTTTAAAATCGTGTAATTGAGTTGGTTTTGCGCTTGCTGGGCTTGTAGACGTAAAGCAGCTAATTTTGCTTCTAACACTGTGACCTGATTTTTGGCCTGATCCACCGCTTGCTGAGAAGTTAAGTGACGTTTAATGAGTTTTTTAAGACGGGACAGTTCAGACATTGCTAACTCTATATCAGATTGAGTGGCCTTTACATTGGCCTTAGCAACATCGCGCACCAACTCAAAATCACTTGGATCCAAACGATAGAGCACTTGATTCTCGGTAACGGTATCGCCAGCATTCACCAAACGCTGTGTGACTTTACCATTGACGCGAAAAGCAATATCGGTCGTATAGCGTGCTACAAGCGTGCCATTCAGACTCCACGAAAATTGTGATTCAGTTTGATGGGCTATAGGCATTGTTTTGACCACAGGAATAATAGCCGTCGGTTCAGCACTTTCATCTTGGCAAGCAGACAACAGTGACAAGCTCAGAAGCAACGGTAGAGTCATAAGCACCGTTTTAAAAGAGTGATTAAATCGAGTGAATCTCATGCTTTTCTTCCTTCTTTAATTATCTGTGCGCTTAATAAATCTAGGCTACCTTAGTCGCCAAATTATAGCACTGCCAAGGCATGACCACAGAATATCAAAATAATTCAGTTAAGAGAGTTTTCGAGAGAGTTTACAGAGCTTTAATGAAGGGAGTTATAGTTGACCAGGCCTGGCATGTCCTGCGGCTTTACAAAGCCATGTGAGCGTAGGGCATGTCCTGCGGCTTTACAAAACCGTGTGGGCGCAGGGTCAACTTGATTTAAGACTATTTACCGATGCAAAAAGATGTAAAGATTCTGCCGAGTAAATCATCAGAGGTAAAACGTCCGGTGATTTCGGATAAGGCCTGTTGAGCCAAGCGTAAATCTTCTGCCAGCAGTTCACCTGCCGCAGGACCTTCCAGCTGCTGCTGACCATTTAAGGTCCAAGACAAGGCTAACTCCAAAGCATCTAAATGGCGTTTACGTGCCATAAAAACACCTTCGCCCATTTGCTTAAAGCCCATTTCTGTTTTCAGGTGGTCTCTTAATAACTCAAGGCCTAATTTCTGTTTGGCGGAGAGCCATACCACGGTACGTTGCGATGTAGCTTCCACTTCCACCATGGGTGCATGAGAGATTAAATCAATCTTATTACGAATCAGCGTGACGGGAATATTAGCTGGCAGTCTATCGAGGATAATTTGGTCTTCGGCATGAATCGCTTCACCCGCTTGCAGCATCACCAATACGCGGTCGGCGCTGTCTAAAGCTTGCCAGGCCCGTTCAATACCGATTTTTTCGACTTGATCGGTAGCTTCGCGTACACCGGCGGTATCCAAGATATGTAATGGCATACCGTCGATATTAATCTCTTCTTTAACTATGTCACGCGTGGTGCCGGCAATATCGGTAACAATCGCACTCTCTCTGCCGGATAACGCATTTAGCAAACTGGATTTACCGGCATTGGGGCGCCCTAAAATCACCACCGACATGCCTTCACGCAGTAAAGCGCCCTGTTTGGCGGAGTCAAAGACAGAGTGCAATCTATCTAAGATACCTTGCAGATCTGCCGCAACTTTACCGTCCGAGAGAAAATCTATCTCTTCTTCCGGGAAATCAATGGCCGCTTCGACATAGATACGCAACCGGATGGTGGACTCGACCAATGCATTGACCTCTCGTGAGAAATCCCCCTGCAAAGAACGTAAGGCAGAACGTGCTGCTTGCTCCGATGAAGAGTCGATTAGATCGGCGATGGCTTCAGCTTGCGCTAAATCGAGTTTGTCGTTCATAAAGGCTTGTTTAGAGAACTCACCCGGCTCGGCTAAGCGTGCACCGAGTTCAACTACCCGATTCAATAACCATTGCAAAACCACAGGGCCACCGTGAGCTTGTAGTTCCAAGACATCCTCACCGGTAAAAGAGTGCGGATTAGGGAAATACAAGGCGATGCCTTTGTCTAAAACCTCACCTTCTTTACCCACGAAATCACCATAAACCGCATAACGTGGTTTTGGTAATTGACCTAAAACGGCTTCGGCAATCTTTACTACTTTTTTGCCCGAGACCCTGACAATTCCAACGCCACCTCTTCCGGGTGCGGTGGCAATGGCTGCGATGGTATCTATATTGTCGTATTCCATTTGGAGTCTCGTTTAAGAATTTTATTGCTAGAGACCTTTACATGAATCGGGATCGATTCGTGTAAAGGATTCTAAATACTATAAACAAAAAACGCCCATTAAAGGGCGTTTTTCAGAAGTTGATTTGGGTTAGACCACCGTTTTATAAGTGGTGGTTTTCAAATCGGTGATAAAAGCTTTCTCGCCATAAAGTTCGATGGTTCTATCCAAGGTTTTCTTGGATGTAAACGTCATCTCTTCGGCTTCACCATTAACTTTAAAAGACAAAACATAAAGCGGTTTAGTGGCCACCTCAGCCTTGGCCGCGATGAGAGCGGCTCCAGGAGATGAAGCTTCTAAAGGAACATAGCCGTCTTTGGTTTTATAGCAGATTGGCTTCACACCATCTGCCACCAAAAACTCCACTTTACCGAACATTGGGTGATCATGCCCTAATTTTTGATAAGTTAACTGCATGCTATTCTTCCCTTATGCTTTACTTTTATCAGGTGTATCGTCACCCTCAGTAATCTTCTTAGTGATGTACCACTGCTGAGCAACCGACAACATATTGTTAACGACCCAGTATAGAACCAAACCAGCCGGGAACCATAAGAAGAAGATGGTGAAAATGAACGGTAAGAACTTCATCACTTTCTGCTGCATCTCATCCATCATTGCTGAAGGATTAAGTTTCTGCTGAATGAACATGGTAATCCCCATAATCACCGGTAGGATGAAATATGGATCCTGTGCAGACAGATCATCAATCCAAAGCATAAACGGCGCCTGACGCATCTCTACTGAGTATAACAACACCCAATACAATGCGATAAAGACCGGCATCTGAATGAAGATTGGCAGACAACCTCCCAACGGATTAATCTTCTCTTCTTTATAAAGCTTCATCATCTTCTGTTGGAAGAGTGCTTTATCGTCACCATAGTTCTCTTTAAGTTGCTTCAGCTTAGGCTGGAACTTCTTCAAGCGTGCCATAGAGCGGTAACCCGCTTCTGACAACTTATAGAACAACAATTTAATCAAAATGGTTAATAGGATAATCGCCACACCCCAGTTACCAACCACACTGTGGATGTGTTCAAGCCCCCAGAAAAGAGGCTCTGCAATAATCGTTAAGATACCGTAATCGATAGTACGTTCAAGACCCGGAGCAATGTCAGATAAAAGGTCTTGCTTCAAAGGCCCTATATAGAGACTTGAGCTTAACAGACCTGATTGACCCGGCTCAACATTAACCATAGGCTCAACCACACCAACCGCATAACGACCTTCCGTTAATGGCTTAGCGTAATAGCTGTTCTGTGCATCAGGACTTGGAATCAATGCCGTTAAGAAGTACTGCTGGATCATTGCGGCCCAACCACCTGTGACGGCTTTACCAGAAATCGCTTGGGTGTTTAAATCATCAAAAGAGTGCTTAACGTATTTGTCTTCTGCATTGCCATCATAAAGTACAGGCCCTGTGTAGGTGTACATCATGAAGTTATCATCAGGATTAAAAGTGTTACGCACTAACTGAGAGTAAAGACTCCCTGACCAGGCCTGGTTAGTTGAGTTTTGAACTTTATAATCGACTGAAACTAGGTACTTACCTTTAGTAAAGGTATAAGACTTAGTCACTGTGACGCCATCTTGTGACCAAGTTAGCGGTACCGTCAGGGTATCACCTGTCATTTCGTAGTATGACTGAGCGGATTGATAAACCGTTTTATGGGTGGGTGCTGGCAAGGTCGCATCGGCTTGGGTTGCAATCCCGTTTTGAGCCATATAGATTAACGAGCCAGAATCGCTCATTAATTGATACGATTTTGAATGATCTTCAGATGCGCCATATTGCAATAGGTCTGCCACACGAATATCACCACCGACTGTATCGATAACAAGATCCAAGGTATCGGTTTTCACCCTAATACGCTGACCTTGAGAGATCTCGTTTTGTAATATCGGTACAGCGCTAGTATTCACGCTACCGGAATTCGCACCAGGCACATCTGAAGCACCCGTATTTGAATTACCGGTGGCCGAAACAGCGGCGCTTCCTGCTGTCGTACCCTGTGCAACAGGCACCTCATGTACAGCACTAGCTGCCGCAGTCGACTCTACTTTAAGCGCCGTAAACTGTGTCCATTCAAGCCACATCCACGTTAGCGTAAACGCTAATGCTAACCACCAAAACGATCTCATATTCATTGTGAAAACCTTCTAAAGCTATCTTTATCTGAGAACTTTATGCGAGTCAGGAGCGAGAGAAAAATGTGATAAAATTTTGCTGATTAAGGCGAAAGACGCAGTTAATAGCAAGCTATTGACTAGTTTTTCAACGAAAAGCAGCGAATTTTTAGCCATTTTTATTCGTTTCCGATCTCGTACAAAGATCTCATTTTTTCAAACTAATTAAGCGCGATCTTTCAGATCACTCTTTTGAATTTTTCGTATTAGGTGCAAAAAGCTCTTATGCAAAGTCTCATTATCGATATCTTGCAGACCTTTTCGTCCTAAAACGACAATATCATACCCATTTAACTCTTTCTTATGTAAACGAAATGCCTCACGAGCCAGTCTTTTTACACGATTTCGCCATACGGCTCGTTGTAATTGCTTTTTTGCAATTGCTAAACCCAATCTTGGATAAGATTCATTATTCGGACGAACAATAAAAGTCCAATTGCGATTGCCAAACTTTTCAGCTTTTGCAAATACGTGTTGAAAGTCTTTAGGTGCAAGGATACGAAGGGATTTCGAAAAACCAAAGTCAGGCTTTTGAGAAGAAAGAGGAGAAGAGGGGGATTCTGATTGAGTTGATGTTGATAACTCGTTGTTGGAATTCATTAACTCACCAGAATTTGGAATCAAGCGTACTCGAGAGCACGCTTAAAACTATAAAGTTAACCGACGATCTGGTCGCTGACAGTTAGGTTTTTACGACCTTTAGCACGACGTGCAGCTAAGATATTACGGCCGTTTTTTGTCGCCATACGAGCACGGAAACCGTGAGTACGAGCACGTTTGATAACGCTAGGTTGGAATGTACGTTTCATTTCAATGTTCCTTAAAAAATTCTATTCCGACATCCGGAAAAAGGGGGATTATATAGAGTTATCAATAAGAAAACAACAAATCTGTGAAATTAAATACACGTAAAACTGAAATATTAGACCCTTTTTTCTGCATAACATCCTTTATTCAAGTGATCACTTGTGTTGTCGACAGAACTATCTACTACAAATAGTATATTTAGGATTATTAATCGCATTCAATCTAAGACACGCCATCACTATTGAATTGCGCTATGATATTGCCAACATCACCTTAAACAGGCGATACCATTGGCAACTTGTTCAGATGTGCCGGTTTATTTAGACCAGGCCTGGCATGCCCTGCGGCCTTACAAAGCCATGTGAGCGCAGGGTCATTCTGTTTTTACTTCATAAAAACTAACCGAAACTTATGCCAAAGTCATATAAGTTACGACCATATAACGACCTAATTTACCGATTGTGACCAGTACAAAAAACAGCAATAGATTGATTCGTAACACACCTGCAATCAGTGTCAAAGGATCGCCAATCACAGGTACCCAAGCGAACAATAGACTCCAAACACCATATTTTTCAAAGCGATGTTTAGAATGTTCAAACTTCTTCTCTGAAATTTTCAGGATCTTGCGCACCACAAAGAGACTACCCCAGAACCCAATAACGTAATTCACAAAAGAACCGAGAACATTTCCGATTGTCGCAACAACCACCAATAGAGTTGGATTTAGGCCATTGACTAATAACAGCGTCAAAACCAACTCGGAACTCAACGGTAAAATCGTGGCGGCTAAAAATGCCGACAAAAACAAGCCAACGTAACCTAACTCTATAAAATATTCCATGGAAGCCACTTTACGGCTTTTTGAGGCTTATTCATAGCACTCATGAACTACATGAATTGCACTCGCCAATAGAGATGAGGGAATGATTTAAATGTCTTGTCGTTTCAGCACCCAAAAAACTGCAATGAAATATAATGTATCTAAAAACACCGATACTAAACCTATAGGCTCCTAACACAATGACTGAACTCAGCTTTCTCTATGAACTCCTGACCTATCTAATTACCGGTGCAGTGGTCGGTGTCGCAGCAGGATTACTAGGGATTGGCGGTGGATTATTAATTGTGCCAGTGCTTTCTACGGTGTTTCTGATTTTCTTAGACGTCACAGAGGTAGTTCACTTAGCGATTGGTACTTCTTTAGCGACTATTTTAGTCACCTCTTTTTCATCCGTCAGAGCACATCATAATTTGGGTGCAGTTCGTTGGGATATTGTTAAGCTGTTAACGGGCGGTGTTTTCATAGGCGCTTTTATTGGCGGCTGGAGCTCACAGTTCATCGCTTCCGAGTGGTTAGCCAAGCTATTTGGTATTTTAGAACTGTTAATTGCGATCAATCTGCTCTTGGCGCTTAAACCCAATCCACATCGACAACTACCAGGCCTGGCTGGAAACACCGGCGCAGGGGGCATCATTGGCTGGTTCTCCTCATTAGTCGGGATTGGCGGTGGCACCTTAACCACACCTTATTTGCAGTGGAATAATATCAATATGCATCAAGCCATCGCCACCTCAGCTGCGGTGAGTTTACCCGTGGCTTTGGCAGGCTCGATAGGCTACTTAATCGCGGGCTTGGATGCGAGCAACTTGCCTAACTATGCAACCGGTTATATTTATTGGCCCGCGTTTTTTGGTATTGTCTTAGCCAGTTACTTTACGGCACCTATTGGCGCACGCTGGGCGCATCAACTGCCGGTCAAAACCCTTAAGCGTTTTTTTGGGGTTTTCTTGATCTTATTGGCCATAAAAATGCTGTTTTTTATATAACAATCCACAACCGAAGAATATTCAACATTAACAACATATTAAACTATTATAAAAAGCAGTTATCCACACGCCTTATGCACAAGGTTATCCACAGACACTCCTCTTGTTTTAAAGTTATTCACAGGTATACTTAGCTGTATCAAAACAACCCGTACCACTAAAAGCCATCACTTGGCGTTCTATTTGAGACTTTAAACAGGCTCATTTGGAAACAGTTCTCTATACGTGAAAAGAAAATAGTTAAGGGTAAGATTGTCTCTCTAATAGACCTTCTAATTACCCAATTTTGCTACTTTTAAGGATATTTAATTTGTCAACACTCTGGGCCCAAAGTCTCAAGCATCTGGAAAATGATCTTAACGATCAGCAATTCTACACTTGGATTCTTCCTCTTCAAGCCATTGAAGAAGAAGCCGTTATTCGCTTATTAGCACCTTCCACTTTTATTCTGGACTGGGTTAATAAAAAACTGATGGTCAATATACGCCTAGCCGTCTCAAGGGCGGCGCCTACAAATACCCCTGAAGTGCGTTTAGAGATTGGTGACTACACCTTAGAAGCATTAGTAGAACCAGAACCAACTATTCCGCAACCTTTGCAAGCCAGCCACCACAGAGCAAAATCGCCTGACAATCGTACAATTAAAGCCGCTGACAGCCCAAAAAAGTCAGGCATCAAGCACAACTTAAACGCTAGTTTTACTTTTGATACCTTTGTAGAAGGTAAAGCCAACCAACTTGCGGCGGCCGCCGCACGCCAGGTTGCTGAAAATCCAGGTGGTAGTTACAATCCTTTCTTTATCTATGGTGGAGTGGGCTTAGGTAAAACACATTTAATGCACGCCATCGGTAATCAGTTGATGAAAGACAATCCAGACGCGCGTGTGGTCTATTTGCACTCTGAGCGTTTTGTGGCCGATATGGTCAATGCCTTACGTCACAATAAAATTGATGAATTCAAACGTTTTTACCGTTCCCTAGATGCCTTGTTAATTGATGATATCCAATTCTTTGCTAATAAAGAGCAGTCACAAGAAGAGTTTTTTCATACCTTTAACACCCTGCTAGAAGGTAATAAACAGGTCATTCTGACCAGTGATCGTTTTCCGAAAGAGGTGGTTGGTTTAGAAGATCGCTTAAAGTCTCGTTTTGGCTGGGGATTGACGATTGGCGTTGAGCCACCTGAATTTGAAATGCGTGTCGCGATTTTGCTTAAAAAAGCCTCTGAATTTGGCGTGGCATTACCGGATGAAGTGGCCTTTTTCATCGCTAAACGTTTACGTGGCAATGTTCGTGATTTAGAAGGTGCATTGAAACGTGTGGGCGCTTATGCACAATTTACTCAGCAACTTCTGACCGTTGAAGTGGTTAAAGATGCCTTAAAAGATTTGTTGGCATTGCAACAAAAAATGGTTACTTTAGATAATATTCAAAAAACCGTTGCCGACTATTACAAGTTACGCGTTGCTGACCTTTTATCTAAAAGACGTACCCGTAACATTGCCCGTCCAAGACAGATGGCGATGGGCATTGCTAAGGAACTGACCAACCACAGCTTGCCGGAAATTGGCGATGCCTTTGGAGGTCGTGATCATACAACCGTGTTACACGCTGTACGAAAAATCAAAGAATTACGTGAAACCGATCATCATATTGATGATGATTTTAATAGCTTAATTCGCATCATTACCAACTAATTAAGTTTACTCAAAACCCATTAAATTTAGAGATTAAAAAGGCGCTTGGCATGAAAATCACTTTAACCCGTGAAAACCTTTTAAAAGTTCTACAAACTGTCGGTGGTGTCGTTGAAAAACGTCAAACTATGCCGATTTTAGGCAATATCTTATTTCAAGTATCTGAAAACACCCTCACGGTAACCGCCTCCGATCTAGAGATTGAAACGCGCGCACAGACCGAGCTAGAGTCTTCAGAACTGGGCCAATTCGCCATTACTTTACCGGCGATGAAATTAATTAATATTGTGCGCTCATTGCCAGACGGACTCACTATTGTGCTCGACTTTGATGGTTCGCGCTGTACGCTCTCTGCGGGTCGTTCTCGCTTTAAATTATCAACCTTACCGGCTGACGATTTCCCGACTATCGATTTAACACAATCTGACATCTCCTTTTCATTATCGCAACATCAGTTGAAGCAGTTAATTCAACACTCTGGTTTTGCTATGGCCAGCCAAGATGTACGTTTCTATTTGAACGGTATGTTGTTCGATATCAGCAACCAGACCTTACGTGTGGTTGCCACTGACGGTCACCGTCTATCAACCTGTTCAACCGAATTAGCAATTGAAGGCCTTGAGCCAACCCAAGCTATCTTGCCAAGAAAAGGCGTGCTTGAGTTGTCTAAACTGATGGGCGATGCAGATACCTTAATTGAGTTCTCATTGGCGAAAAACTACCTGACAGTTCAGTTAGAAGAGACTGTCTTTACCTGTAAGTTAGTCGATGGCCGCTTCCCGGATTATCGTCGTGTTATTCCGACCAGTAACGACCAGTTCATCCAAACCGACAAAGAGATGCTACGTAGCTTGTTACAGCGTGCCTCAATTTTATCAAACGATAAATTCAAAGGTATTCGTCTGGTATTAAGCAATAATCTATTAGCGGTCAATGCCTCTAACAGTGAGCAAGACGAATCGCATGAAGACATGGCGATAGATTACAGCGGCGCCACAATGGAAATCGGCTTTAACGTCAATTACATTATCGATGTACTGAACTCGATGAACGAAGATTGCGTGACTCTAATTTTGAAAGACGCCAATAGCAGCTGCCTGATTGAAGCACAAACCGACGCCTGTTATTGTCAACATGTGATAATGCCAATGCGTCTCTAGATACGGCTTAATTTGCCCATAGGGCAGGCCATTTCTGCGTTAGAAACGTTCATGTACGATTTGTACATTCACTTTTTCTGCCTTGAACTGACCCACCCTATGAACAAACTAATCTCGTTCTAGTTTTTCTTTCTGTTCAATCTAGTTTATAGCTATCTTTACAAGACCCTTTCTCTTGACTCAACTTAGCCTGGTTTCTTATGAATAAAGCCAAACTTGTCCGCTTAGCAACCTATGCCTCGGTGTTTATCGCGACCACGTTGTTTATCTTAAAAGTGGTTGCCTGGCAACAGACCGGTTCGGTAAGTATTTTGGCCTCTCTGCTCGACTCTTTTGTTGATATTATTGCCTCGGTAATGATTGTTATTGCGGTGCAAATAGCGCAAACGCCTGCCGATACTGAACACCGCTTTGGACATGGTAAAGCCGAGCCCTTAGCGGCCTTAGCGCAAAGTGTATTTATCATGGGTTCAGCGGGTTATTTAGTCTTCTATGCCGTCGACAGAATGCTTCACCCACAAGCTATTTTAGAGGTTGAAACCGGCTTAATCATTATGAGTCTTTCACTGTTTGTGACGCTGGGACTCATTGCATTTCAACACTATGTGATTAAGCAAACCAATTCGACCGCCATTCGAGCTGACTCCCTCCACTATGTTTCTGATGTATTGGCGAATATCCTGGTTATCTTAGGATTATGGTTAAGTCATATTGAATGGCTCGATCCTTTACTGGCTGTTGCGATTGCCCTATGGATTTTACGCAGTGCAACACTCATCGCTAAAGATGCCTCGAATCAACTGTTGGATCGTGAATTATCTGATGAGATGCGTTTACAAATCCAGACGATTATTTTGGAAACACCGGATGTTAGAGGGTTTAATGATTTGCGCACCTATCAATCGGGACCAAACCGTTTTATACAATTTGATTTAGAATTGGATGACGAACTGACCCTGGCAGAAAGCCACTACATTACCGAGCAAGTTACCATGGCACTTAAAGCCAGCTTTGAACAAATTGATGTGATGATTCATCAAGAACCTGTCAGTTTAAAGCATGACAAAGCCCACCATACCTGGGGCCGTAGCTAGCCCTGCCTATGACTCAAATTAACCAGGTTTCTATTCAAAATTTTCGTAACTGTACCACTGTCCGCTGTGAGCTCAGTGCGGGTCTGAATTTGATTGTCGGCGATAATGCGGCCGGTAAGACCTCATTGATTGAAGCCATTTGGGTCTTAGCTACAGGTCGTTCTTTTAGAAGCACCAAAACCCAGCATTTGATTCAGCATGATTCTGAATCCTGCACCCTATTTTCCGAAGTGGCCTCCAGTCACTCTAGCAACAAAACGCACCGTTTAGGGTCGCAAAAAAGCCTGCAACAAACGCTATTGCGCTTAGATGGTGAAACGCTTAAATCACAATCTGCACTGGCACAACTTCTCCCAGTGCAACTGCTCACCCCTGAAAGTCATAAACTACTAGAAGAAGGTCCAAAAGCCCGCCGTCAATTTATGGACTGGGGCTGCTTTCATCAGTCTCCAGAATTTATGCCGTTATGGCGTCATTATCAACGTGGCCTTAAACAACGTAATCATGCCCTTAAAAGACGGTTGCCACAGGCACAAGTGCAACTGTGGGATCAAACCCTGGTCGAGAATGCGCTTAAGATTGATCTCATTCGTCAAGACTATCTTGAAAGGCTAACACCCTACTTAATGACGTTTTGCCAAGCCTTAATGCCTGAGATAAAAGAAGAGGTCGTCTGCCAATACCGAGCGGGCTGGCCAAAAGCCACCGAAGATCTGTTGGCTTTATATGCGGACAGTTACCAAAAAGAGTCGCATTTGGGACATACTCAATATGGCGCCCATCGTGCCGATATTCGTTTTAAGTTTGGGGGTCAAGAAGCGCTAAACACCCTATCGCGTGGCCAACAAAAACTGTTTGTCTGTGCCTTACTGCTCGCCCAAGCCAGTTTGCACGAAAAGGTATTGCAAGAACCGGTCATTATGTTGATTGACGACCTGCCGGCCGAGTTGGATGAAACCCATCGCCTAAAACTATTAGAACTGTTACAAATTCTCAATATCCAACACATTATCACCAGCACCTCCGCCTCGTTAATACCGATACTCAATCTTGAGACAACCAGAGTCTGGAAGATTGAATCAGGTCAACTCAGCTTACAACCCTAAATTCAGCTTTGCAAAACCGACCAGGCCTGGTAATAATAAAATCGTTTAAACACATAAGGATTATTAAGTAGAACATTGCTATTGTTTACTTGTAGAATAAAATCTAGAAGGGGGTACAAAACTCCCTCATCTCACAAACAACCATAGGAAAACCATGAAATCACTTATCGTAAAATCATTAGAGATCGTTTTATTTATTACTTTTTTTCTCATTGTCATAAGTATGGGAATTTCCATGCCTATAATCGGAATCATTCCAGGCATTATTATTGGCGCACTGGTTACCGGAACCGGATTTGTTCTATTATCTATCAATGACAACTTAACCGAAATCCGAAAAACACTTCAAGCACAATCTTCTCAACCAAAAAATTTGGACTAGAACGCATTCGATTAAATACGAGTCTTGTCAGGCTTTATTTTAACAAAAACAACCTATGCCTGATCCGACTAGCTGGATGTTTGGATAAATATCTTATCTATAATGCCAAATTACTCCCAATAAAAAAGGCCACAATGCGGCCTTTTTTATTGGGGAAATGAATCTTGTTTAGCTCACTTTAATCTGCTTAGTTTTCTTCTTTTTATCCGCGACCAGTTTTGGTAAGGTCACTTCTAAAACGCCATCCTCACAGCTGGCTTTGACGTTTTCACTATCCACCTCTTCAGGTAAAGTAAAACTACGTTCAAACTCACCATAGCTACTTTCTGAGCGATAATAACCTTCCTCTTTGACCTCTTTTTTAGATTTACGCTCTCCAGAAATCGTGATTCGATTATCTTTGACTTCCACCTTGATATCTTTCTTTTCTACACCCGGCAAATCCACATCGATATGGTAGGCATAATCCCCTTCACGCGTATTCACCGATGGTGAAAATCCTACTACATTGGTATCAAAAGAAGATGACATAGTTGGAAATAAATTATGGAATCGATCCTCCATCTCCCTTAACTCATTCAGAGGATCAATTCTATTCATTAACATACCCATTTTAACTCTCCATTTATATCTGTTATATGGACATTCGTCCCTAAACTTAAATTTTGAAAAAATGACTTATAACGTTTTTACGTTATTAGTTATCAGTATATATACTGACCCTAAAAACTATCTTATTTTCAATCAATTTTTCAATCAAAAACAACACCCTACAACCGCCAAATGAACGTATCTAAACCTTGAGAAGTTTGAGGTCTAGCCAAAAAACAGATAACACGTTTTTTCGGGTGTAACTATATGATTTAACAGGTTTATATTGTTAATATTTAGGGCGTACATTTGCCTTTAAATTATGGTAAAATATTTGGACTAATTTTGTAATTAAAAGAAACTAACTTTATGTCTGAAGAATCAACCTACGACTCCTCCTCCATCAAGGTTTTAAAAGGCCTGGATGCTGTTCGCAAACGCCCTGGTATGTATATTGGGGATACTGATGATGGTTCAGGTCTTCACCACATGGTTTTCGAAGTGGTGGACAATGGTATCGATGAAGCCCTAGCCGGTCACTGTGACAAGGTAGTTGTCACAATCCATACTGACGGCTCTGTTTCGGTCACGGATAATGGCCGTGGTATTCCGGTCGGAATCCATGAAGAGGAAGGCGTTTCTGCGGCAGAAGTTATCATGACGGTACTGCATGCCGGTGGTAAGTTTGATGATAACTCTTATAAGGTTTCTGGTGGTCTACACGGGGTAGGGGTTTCAGTTGTAAACGCCCTCTCTTCCAAGCTTGATTTGATAATCAAACGTGAAGGCCATATCTGGAAGCAGTCCTACACGCATGGTGTACCAGATGCGCCAATGGCCGCTGTAGGGGATACCGATGAAACCGGTACTGAAATCCGCTTTTTACCGAGTACAGATACGTTTACTCAAGTTGAGTTCAGTTTTGACTACCTGCTAAAGCGTTTAAGAGAGCTCTCTTTCTTAAACTCGGGCGTGCATATTGAATTAAACGATAAACGCGATGGACGCACTGAAACCTTCAAGTTTGAAGGTGGAATTAGAGCCTTCGTTGACTATATCAACACCAATAAGCCATTGATTCATGAAAAAGCCTTCTACTTCTCTACCGTCAAAGACGACATTACCGTTGAAGTGGCCATGCAGTGGTCTGAAGCCTATAAAGAATCTATTTTCTGTTTCACCAATAACATTCCACAGCGTGATGGCGGAACTCATATGTCGGGTTTCCGTGCCGCTTTAACGCGCTCGATGAATGCCTATGCTGAAAGTTCTGGATTGGCTAAAAGATACAAAATCAATATTTCCGGTGATGATGCGCGTGAAGGTTTGGCGGCTGTTATTTCGGTTAAAGTGCCTGATCCTAAATTCTCTTCACAGACCAAAGATAAGTTGGTCTCATCTGAAGTGAAAACGGCGGTTGAAACCGCAATGAATGAGAAACTTTCTGAGTTCTTATTGGAAAACCCGAAAGATGCACAAGCGGTTTTCGGAAAGATTGCCGATGCCGCACGTGCTCGTGAAGCGGCGCGTAAAGCCCGTGAAATGACTCGTCGTAAAGGCGCTTTGGACATTGCCGGTCTGCCAGGTAAATTGGCGGATTGCCAAGAAAAAGATCCAGCACTTTCTGAGCTGTACCTAGTGGAGGGTGACTCTGCGGGGGGCTCGGCCAAGCAGGGTCGTGATCGTCGTACGCAAGCGATTTTGCCACTAAAAGGTAAAATCCTCAACGTTGAAAAAGCTCGTTTTGACAAGATGCTGGCTTCAGTAGAAGTCGGTACTTTGATTACCGCTTTAGGGTGTGGAATTGCAGAAGAATATAATATCGACAAACTGCGTTACCACCGCATTATCATCATGACCGATGCCGATGTCGATGGTTCGCACATTCGTACGTTACTATTGACCTTCTTCTATCGCCAGTACCCTGAACTCGTTGAAAAAGGCTATATCTATATTGCGCAACCACCACTTTATAAAGTGAAAAAAGGTAAGCAAGAAACCTATCTAAAAGATGATTCAGAATTAGAGAGTTATTTGCTACAAAGTGCCATTGACGGCGCGGCCTTGTGGACTGAAGAAGGCGCACCAAGCATTCAAGGTGTTGCTTTAGAAAACCTGTCTAAAGATCACTTTAAAACACAGCATGTCTTACGTCGTTTGAGTCGTCGTTATAACAAAAGTTTCTTAGAGATGATGATTGATCATCCTCCTATTACGATTGAGTTATTGAATGACCTTGACGGCTTAAATGCTTGGATCAAAGAGTTCATGCCGCAACTTAACGCGTACGGTGAATTGCATAAAGTTGAATATCAACTGAATGCAGAACCTTCTACGGAAATGGACAGCAAAGGTAAGTACCAAATTCGTTTACAACAGCGTGAACACGGCACCTTAAGCGATAAAGTATATGACGCGGAATTTTTCGAGTCTAAAGATTTTGCACAAATTGCTTCTTTTGGCCAATCACTGCGAGGCTTATTAACGGCTTCTTCCGCCATTCAACGTGGTGAAAAAAGACAATCAGTTTCGACCTTTAAAGAAGCCATTGAGTGGTTATTTGGCGAAGCCAAACGTGGTCAAAATGTCCAGCGTTATAAAGGTCTAGGGGAAATGAACCCAGAGCAACTATGGGAAACCACCATGGATGCTGATGCACGTCGCCTATTACAAGTGACTATTCGTGATGCGCTTGCAGCGGATCAAGTCTTCACTACCTTAATGGGGGACGAGGTTGAGCCACGTCGTAACTTTATTGAAGAAAATGCACTACAAGTTGAAAACCTAGACGTATAAATCACGGTTCTCACAACAAATTTTGAATTTTGGATGGTTTTAGTTTCTAATACCGTCCATCAAAACTTTTATTAAATTTAAATTTTAAAAACGACCAGGCCACCAGGCCTGGTCGTTTTTAAATTATTAGGAGACATTATGTCAGTACAACACCCTATTGTTACCGTAACGGGCTCTTCTGGTGCCGGAACATCATTTGTAAAACGTGCCGTAGAAAAAATCTTCGAACGTGAAAGCTTAAATGTTGCCATTATTGAAGGTGACAGCTACCACAAGTACGGTCGTACTGAAATGAAAGCAAAAGTAGCGGCTTCTAAAGAAAAGGGTGGCCCTGTACTGACTCATTTCTCTGAGTATGCGAATGAATTCAATGAACTAGAAGATTTATTCAAAGAATATAAAGAAAACGCTACGGGTAAACGCCGTTATTACATCCATAGTGATGAAGAAGCTGCAGAGCATAATGCACGTTTAGGCACTAACTTCTCATCAGGTGAATTCACGCCTTGGGAGCCTATCCCAGAAGGCACAGACGTTCTTTTCTACGAAGGTCTACATGGCATGGTTAAGCGCATGGATCACGGTCCAGAGGAAGGAATGCATAACGTTGCACAATATGTTGATTTGGGAATCGGTGTCGCACCGTCAATCAACATTGAGTGGATGCAAAAAATCTACCGTGATACTTCTGAACGTCCATATTCAATTCAGCAAGTTCGCGATACGATTCTTGAGCGTATGCCTGATTATATTGAAACCATCGTGCCTCAGTTCCACCGTACACACATCAACTTCCACCGTGTACCGTTAATTGATACCTCTGATCCGTTTTCAACTATGTCTGAAGATGCGCCTATGGGTCCTGCACCAGAAGATTCATTAATCATCAGTCATGTTCGTCACCAGGACGTTGACATGGAAGCCGTCAAAGCTAAAATTCCAGGGGCTTTCTTACAAAGAGCTGATACTTTAGTTTGTGGTGGTGAATATCTGGTAGATGTCATGGATCTAATGATGACGCCTATCATTCAAAATCTAATCGCTAAAAAGCGTTCAGCAATGGCTAAATAAGCCTTGTTTTGAATGGATTAGCGTCCAATAAAAAAGCCCGCAATTGCGGGCTTTTTTGTGTCTGAAAATCACGATAATAGTTAACATCGTGATTTAAGTCAGTCCTTAAAAACGGTAAGTGATACCTGCTTGTAAGATCGGAAGAAAGTCGTAGCCACCGACATCTTTCTGTAGCTTGGCTTGCTCATCTACTAATGCTGCATCAAGATCAGAATTACTTGCACCATCAAAGGTACCACTTAAAGCAACATCACCCGCACCTGTAAAAATCGCACCTACTTCAAACATTGCGCCCCAGCCTTGTACTGGTGAATGGCCCCAACCTAAAGACAACATCGGTGCACTATCCCATTTTAATGAACCATCAATGACAACATCACCATTAAAAGTATCATTACCAACGTCAACCGAACCTGTTCCAGTGCCGTGCGTTTTTAATTTAAAATCATTAAACGCATACCCCGCAGACATAAAGAAAGTCCCTGCAAACGGATGATAATCCATACTCAAACGGTTAATTCCGCCATCAGCTTTAACATCATAAGAAATTTCCGAGCCGCTCCCAGTTTCAGAAAGCCCCATGCCAGCAGATAAAGCACCACGCACTTGGAACAAGTCGTTGATTGGGTAACTCAGTTCAAATGCCGGTCCAGAAATCAAACCGTAATTCACCGCAACACCAACCCCTTCAGCTGAGTTTGCCGAAGCGATTGATGGCACAGCCACCGCTGATCCAATAATGGCTGATAAGACTAGTTTTTTCATATTGTACTCTCTCACTAATTATATTTAATTTGTAGACTTACGCTATTTTACATAACTCTCGGATAATTGAAAGTCTGTAACTTAACGCTAATCGCATGTATTTGGAGTTGCATAAATTTTTATGTAAAAAATAGTACACCCGATGTTGATTCATCACTAAAATATCTTAGATAGGCCGTTATCTTTACATAATCGGATAGTGTGAAACCTTTACCTAACCACCGCTGTGGTTGCCTCAAGGCGTATATTTTGACCCAATAAGTTTTCCATCTGTTGCTTAACTTGATCAATCTGCTCAGCCTGTAAAGATACATCTGATAACAGTCTGACAGAAACATAAATTGGTGTGCCGCTACGGATTTTGACATCCTTAATCTCAATACCGTTGGTTTTCCAACCTTCCAAGGTATGCACAATACGCTGTTCCTCTACCATGGTGGTAAAGGCAAAAACCAAAGGAACACTGACAACAACTACAAAGACGGTTGACAGTATAATTCCCTTTTTGGCTAGGTGAAAAGGACTGAATCCCATCACCAAAAAAGTCGCGGCAGCGGCTAAGATCATCCCCACCAAGTTGGCCGTAAAGAGTAGAAAAGAGCCCGAAAATACTTCCCAATCTAACCAACCTATACCCATGCCGGAGACGGCTAATGGCGGTACTAATGCCACCGCAATCGCCACACCCGCCAAGCTTTTTGCGACTTCTGAACGGGTATAGGCATAAGCGCCCGCAATCCCAGAAACAATCGCGACACCTAGGTCTAAAATTGTCGGGCTGAGTCGTGAGCCAATCTCGTGATTAATGTTTTGCAATGGGATCATTAATGTCAGTAGCATAGCGAAGCAAAGCGCGAGGATAATACCGATGACTAAAGTTTTACTGCTCTGAGCCACCAGAGGCCCACTTTGACGCAAGATCCCCATGGAAAGCGAAATAATAGGTGCCATTAAAGGCGCTAAAATCATTGCACCAATAATAACAGGCGCAGAGTTGGCAAACAGACCTATCGTGGCCAATAAAGTCGACAAGACCACCAAAACCAAATAGCCTTCTGAGGCACGCGCACCCTCCTTTAAGATAACAAATGTCTCTTTCACCTCATCTTGATCAGTATGGTAAATCCAAGGAAGGGTGCGATTAATAAGTTCATTTACGGTCTGCCCTTTAGCCAAACCTATCGTTCTAACCGTTTCCTTCTCATCCTGAAGACCGGATTTTTCGGGCAGGTCAGAACTGAGAACCCATAATGCATCTTCCTGAATAGAGATTTCAATCTGCCCGGCACTCAAATGCCTGCCATCAATACTATAATCAAGTGCCTCTGAACCGCTAATCGTTAACTGTTCCGTTTTGAGATGACCTAAATAAGAAGGTAATACAGCACTTGATGGCTTCAGTGCAAAAATGCTGGCGAATAAAAAGCGCACGACCTCTATAATACTTCGCGGCGCGAAAATAATGGCCTCCAAAGTCGCTTCATCTTGTACCGTTGTCGGCAGTATCCTTTTGGTAAAATCGCTGCTGTCTGGGCGATAAACGACGCTAACACTAAGCGCGGCCGTGCTAATCACGGTTTGCTTAGCCGTTTCTAAGCGATAAGCTGATAAATGTGATCTGCTTAAATTGATTGCTAAGGTACCAAAATGTTTAATTTTACTCCAAACACTCTCTTCGATGAGCGCGGCCGGCGCCATGATCTCTGAATTTCCGAACAATACCGATCCGAGCACTAGTTGCTCGTTGCAATACATCAAATCCGCTGAAACCGGCGTTTCCACTTCCAGAATAGCTGCAATGGCATCTTCCATTTTTTTAGGCACAAAAAAGGTCTTAATGGCACGCTTCATTTCAGGGTGTGGAATAAAACCAATATGCCACTTCTGTTGCACCGCCTGTGGCAATAGATCGTAAAGATCTTCGTCAGATAACCAGATCAATACTTGTGTATTTTCAGCTAAACTCGGTAAGGAGTGGCGGTCATAAGCGATGAAATCACACTCACATTCCTGCAGCAACGGTTTAAGTTCCGATTCAAAAACATCCGCTTGTTGCGAATCATAAATAATGCTGTATTGCCTCATAGTAAATCCTTAAGCAGGTTGGATGAATATATTGATCGTATTGTGCTTAGTAACCGAACTAAGCCAAAAGCTTATGCAACTCTTTCCTGCTGAGCAAAAGGCAAGTTATTCAAAATCAGAAAATTGGTGGATTTTACGGCGATCTCGTTTAGTAGGGCGGCCTGCCCCTTTTTTGCGATAGCCTACGAGCGCCATATCTGCTGTCGGCTTCGTCTGATTTAGGAGTTCACTCTCCAGCTGATATAAGGTTTGCGCCTGTTCAGAAGAACCGCGTTTATCATTGACGACTAACACCGTGACTTCAATTTTACGATGCACTTGGGTGATTTTAAGCTTGTCACCAACCATTAAGGTCTTGCTAGGCTTGGGTTTTGAACTATTCAACTCAACTTTTCCACCTTTAATAGCATCCAATGCGACACCGCGCGTTCTAAAAAAACGTGCGGCCCATAACCACTTATCGACCCGTAATTTATCCATCGACTAGCCTATCTCTGTTAACCAGTCTTTGGGGGAGAGAAAACCATAGATTTCAGACTCTTCTGTACCAGGTTCTGGCTGGTAATCATACTTCCACGTCACGACGGGTGGCATCGACATTAAGATAGACTCAGTACGCCCACCTGTTTGTAAACCAAAGATGGTTCCACGATCAAATGCCAGGTTAAATTCTGCATAACGACCTCGACGGTAGAGTTGGAATTCTTTTTGGCGCTCGCCATACTCCATACTTTTACGACGTGCAACAATCGGTCTATAGGCTTCAATAAAATGATCACCGACCGATTGCATGAAGCTGAAACACTTTTCAAAATCCCAACCAAATGTCTCTTGGCTTAAATCATCGTAAAACAATCCGCCGACACCACGCGTTTCATCGCGATGCTTTAGATAAAAGTATTCATCACACCATTTTTTATATTTTGGATAAATGGCATCTCCAAAAGGCGCGCAAGCATCTTTTGATTGTAAGTGCCAGTGCACAACATCATCATCAAATGGGTAATAAGGAGTCAAATCAAAGCCGCCGCCAAACCACCAAACAGGTGTTTCACCCTCTTTTTCAGCGATAAAGAGACGGACATTGGCATGAGAAGTCGGCACATAAGGGTTACGAGGATGAATGACCAGAGAAACCCCTAAGGCTTGGAAGGAACGTCCGGCCAATTCAGGACGGTGCGCCGTTGCAGAAGGTGGTAAGTTTTGACCTCTCACATGCGAGAAGTTAACCCCGCCCTTTTCAATGACTTGTCCTCCTTCCATCACTCGGGTACGACCACCGCCCGTTAGGCGCATAACGCCTTCTTCACCTTCTCGATCCCATTCGTCGACGATAAACTCCATTGAGCCATCTTCTTCCGCCATTTGACGACAAATGTCCTCTTGCAGGCTCAATAAATAATCCTTCACAGCTTGAACATTAACAGTGGTCTCTGGCATGGTATATCCTTCTCAAATAATTAGAGCTATTTTAGACCTTATTTAGGCATTTTGCATGGTTCAAGCAATTGACTTACAATCGGTCGTCAGGGTTTAACTCGAATTTTAGAGTTTTACGGGTTATCGAAGATTATTAAGAAACCAAAATCAATATTCAATCTCCGATCGACAACAGATTATAACTATTTAATATACAAAGGGTTAAAATACAAATAGTGCCGTAAAATAATTTTTGAACAGTCCTAGAGAACTAAAATAGAGGCAAAAATATCGAGCTACAAACACTTACTCACTTTTTTATGTGGAGTAGCATTCTCAATGGTGGCATCCTAATATTATGGACAGGCTTCTTTATATTTGCACCAAATTTAGTCTATCGCATACAAAACTTCTGGTTACCGATCCCCAGAGAGAAATTCACTGTGATTATGGTCAGCTTTCTCGGTTTGTTTAAATTACTTTTTCTGCTCTTCAATATCACTCCCTATCTCGCATTACTTATTATCGCGGGATAGAACAAGACATCTTTTTAATCATGGAGCGGATAGGGGAAACTCTTTGTTTGCTCTACCGCTAGACTAAAATAGCCTAGCATTTTTTCAGTCACTTCCTCCGTAACCCACTCTATAGGACTTTTATGACCCCCGCGCTATTTGCCCAAACCACCCTATTAACCTTGCTGGCGATGATAGCTTTTGCAACCAATGCTGTTCTTTGTCGCTGGGCCTTGGACGGTGGCTGGATTGACCCAGTCAGTTTCACTAGCTTGCGACTTGCCTCTGGTGCAGCCATGCTGTTTGTGGTTATGAGTTGGATGGGCTGGCAACAGGCTCGCCGTCAGCGCAAAACAGATAGCCCAAATACTGTCATCAACAGCGATAGTAAAGGCAGCTGGAAAGCAGCGTTTATTTTATTTGTTTACGCCATCACCTTTTCTTACGGTTATGTCGAAATCAGTACCGCCACGGGTGCTCTATTACTGGCATCGGTGGTGCAATTGACCATGATTGGCTATGCACTGCGCAATGGCGATAAATTGCATGGCGCGGAGTGGTTCGGTGCCGCCTTGGCCTTAATCGGACTCTTGTACTTAGTCTATCCTAAGCTGACGACCCCTTCTTGGTGGGGGTTGTTGATGGTGGTCATCTCAGCCTATACCTGGGCGCTGTACAGCTTGAATGGCCGACGCTCGCTGAGTCCATTAAGAGATACCGCCTATAATTTTTATCGTACCTTGCCTATGGTGGCTTTAGCCAGTCTGCTGAGCCTAGTGTTTATCGAGCACATACATTTAACCCCGACAGGAATCGGCATGGCCATCTTCTCTGGCGGCATCACCTCATCTCTGGGTTATATCCTTTGGTATAAAGCCTTGCCCAGAATCTCTTCCAGCTTAGCGTCAGCCGCTCAACTATTAGTGCCTTTGTTAGCCGCCTTTGGTGCAACCTGGTTAATAGATGAGCCGATTACACTCCGCTTTATCATTGCCGCTGCATTGATGATTGGCGGCTTGGGCTTGGTATTATTGGGTCGTAATCAACATCGCAAGGCCGCCTTAAAACGTAAGGCCGCTTTTTAAACCGCTCTTTTTAATCCAACCAGGCCTGGCATGTCCTGCGGTTTTACAAAACCATGTGGGCGCAGGGTCACTTTGTTTTTGTAGATAAGCCTTACAACTCGGGCAATTTAGGATTAGAATTTAAACAACTATAGTAACGCTAGCTTGATGTTTTAATTGTTCGAGTAATCGACCAGATTGAAGTGATTAATGAGTAAGAGTGTAAAAAAAAGTAAATCAGGCCCTCTGCGAGAACTTTGTTCCTAACAATGGCACCATCAAAACGACCAGGCATGGCATGTCCTGCGGCTTTACAAAACCATGTGGGCGCAGGGCATGTCCTGCGGCCTTACAAAATCGTGTGAGGGCAGGGTCGTTTTGAAAAGGTTTAACTCTAGATACCCAACCCTATTGTTAAATAGCTACTCAGGCTTACTGTGCGACTCATGACAGTCTGGCGAATATTTACTCGTGACAATTCTTAATGCCACTAACACGGTAATCACAAAGACACTCAACAGTATGGCTGTTAAATCAAAATCACGATACCAAAAACTAATCAATTCCCCAATCAACACCACCAACGCGACATCAATGATAAAGGTGACCTTAACTCTACCAATCGTTAGATAGGATTGCAGTACTCTTATCAATTCCAATGAAGCCAGTATAATGACCACATCTTTAATCATCTGCTCAGCACCATGCGCCCAACCGTCTATATAAGCGTGATAAAGTGATAACATCAACTCTACCAGACCGACGGTAATCCAGAAATAGATGGCAACCATGAGTATTCCTACTAGAAGACCAACCACTTTGGCATGCCATTCATTACTGAGTAAAAATGATTTTTTAGAGGGCTGATTGGAAACAGGGGCCGTTTGTGATTTATCCTGCATAGTAGCACCATATTGATTTAAGGATTCCATGTTAGCCCAGTGATGTGACACTCATATGACCTCTTCAAGACAACCCCAAGACAATCGATTAATTCACTCCAAATAATGAATTCCTGCGCAATGATTCAGACTCCTTCAAGCACTATTGATTGCCTACAAAGCTTTAAATAAAGTATTCTATTCAAATAATACTAACCAATTCTCAACGAGCATAGTTTAAGCTTGAATGCTCAAGCCAGTTTTTGGTGGAAGCACGCCATGGAAGGGATGTTTTATTATGTGGCGCAAGAAGAAGCCAGCATTCGCAATTCACCCGACAATCAAACACTGAGTTTTTATGATAAAAAAAATCTATTTTAAAGCCATTATCGGTGGCATCCTCTTAACGACTCTAATAGGTTTAACAGCTTGCACCACGACCAGTACCAAAAAAGGCACGGTCGGCATCGAGCGCGAGCAACTGTTATTGGTTTCTGAAGCGGAAATGGTGAATGGCGGCAAGCTAGCCTATGCCGCTGTGTTAAAGGAGGCCGAAAAGACCAAAACACTGAACACCAACTCTGTCTTGGTTCAACGTGTACGCCGCATCGCCAACCATCTTATTCCGCAAACAGCGGTGTTTAGACAGGATGCGCCTAGTTGGGATTGGGAAGTGAATGTGATTCAATCAGATCAGCTCAATGCTTGGTGTATGCCTGGTGGAAAAATCGCTTTCTATACCGGTATAATTGAACAACTAAAACTCACAAATGCTGAGATCGCCGCGATTATGGGACATGAAATGGCGCATGCTTTACGTGAACACGGTCGAGAACGCGCTTCCGAGCAAACCCTCACGCAAGTCGGGCTGTCTGCTTTGAGCATCTTTACCGGCATACAAGGCCCAGCACTCGATGCGACGGCAATGGCGTTACAAGTCACCTTAACCCTACCGAACAGCCGAGTCCATGAAGTTGAAGCCGATAGAATGGGCGTAGAACTTGCCGCTAGAGCGGGCTATAACCCCTATGCGGCGATTAGTGTTTGGCAGAAAATGGACCAAATTTCTAAAGGCGGTAAAACCCCAGAACTGTTAAGCACTCACCCCTCTCATAGTAGTCGTATCACAGATTTGAACAAATACGCTAAGCGGGTTGAACCGCTGTTTCAAGCGGCCTTTAAAACATCAAATCAACGCTAAAGACTACCGAAGAGCGCGCGATTATTTTCGGGCTCTTGCAAGCCTATTAACGAAAGTCATACTCGCCCTCGCCTTATTGTATAAAATACAGCATCTTAGCCATTTGCAGGTTTAAAATACGACCCTAAACTGCAAAAGCGCATTAAACTTTCAGGACACTCTATGCCATTAAACACCTCTTACCTTGAACCCTTTTTTCAAGAGAGTGATGACTTGATTAGCATCACATCTGAGCAAGCAAGCACTTTTGCAAAAGAAATCGCTCGTGATTTTAACCCCTTGCATAACCCAGAGACCAAACGATTTTTAGTGCCGGGTGATCTACTGTTTGCACTGGTGCTAGCGCGTACAGGTCTGGCACAAGAGATGAAGTTTAAATATACCGGTATGATGGGTCATGGTGTTTTGTTGAAGTTTCCAAAACAACCGGAGAACAACTTTGCGATTGTCGATACTCAAGACAAGCAATATCTGGAGGTTAGCCGTAATGGTGAAATCTCAACGGAGATGCAGCTGATTGAAGCCTTTACTCGTGCTTATGTCGCCTTTTCAGGCCATAGTTTTCCGCACATACTGGTGCCCTTGATGAAAAAACATCAAGTCATGATTAATCCAGATCGTCCAATGGTTATTTATGAAAGCATGTCTTTCAAGCTCGATCATTTAGACATTCAGTCACCGACACTCGAACTCATCGACAGTAGTTTAGAAGTTTTAGGCAAACGCGGTACAGTACACCTACAATTTCAGGTGCTTGAGAATGGTGAAACGGTTGGTAACGGCTATAAAAAATTGGTATTAAGTGGCTTACGTCAATACGATGAAACTAGAGTACAAGCCTTGGTCGATGATTACGAATTGATTAAAGCCGATTATAAAGCCAGTTAAACCGTTTTAAAACTTTTGAACCACGAAGTCACTAAGACACGAAGGTTTAAAAGAATTTTAAGGGGTTTATTCAATATGAATTTTCGGAATGACCAGGCCTGGTCAAACATTTTAAATCCCTCTTTTCTCATCTCTACCCTTCGAGTCTTCGTGACTTCGTGGTCACTCCACAAAAACCCAACTCGTAAAACCTAACGTAACACCTGTCCACTTAATGCATCTCTGATTTGCGTCGGTTGCGCTAACTCTCCCAACTCACCCTCTAAACACCAGACTGAATCTTTAAAAGCATGTTTGATTTCTGCACATGAAGACGCTGGTATTTGATTGGAGAGATTGGCACTGGTTGAGACTATCGGCTGACCGAATGCTTTACATAAGGCTTGTACTGTCGGATGGGCAGAGACTCGAATTGCAACCGTTTTTCGTCCCCCAGTAATCCAATCAGGCAAGTTAGCAGTTGCTTTGACCGGTAACACCCAAGTCATAGGCCCTGGCCAGGAAGCCAAGACTTCAACTTCCCAAGATCTGCCTTTCAGCTCGACATAAGATGAGATCTGTTCAACAGAAGCGGCGACTAAGATCAGACCTTTTTCGACCGGACGTTGCTTCACGTGAAACAGCTTTTCAACCGCTTGTAAATTAAACGGGTCACAGCCCAAGCCATAAACCGCCTCGGTTGGATAGGCAATCACCCCGCCCGCTTGCAGCACTTCAACTGCCTGTTTTATGTTTGTTTCAGCCACTTTTATTACTTCTTTATTCGAACCATAATCAAGGCATATGATACCCAGAAACAGAGGGTTTTATTGGTCTATCAATCAGGCCATTTAAGTTTGACCCTATGCTCACATGGTTTTGTAAAGCCGCAGGACATGCCAGGCCTAGTTGTTATTACAGGATATTAACGGTTAAGTAGAGTTGCCAGTAGAGTAGTACTCTACTATATTATTTAACCCTAAAAACAGCTTAAAACTAACAAAAAATAGTCAAGAGACTTTCTATGCTCAATAAGATATTGGGTTAAAATGGTGGAATCTTTTGCTAAAGCAAACCTCACAATTACAATCACACCCCTCAACCTGGAGTAATATTATGAAATGTAAAGCCGCTGTCGCCTGGGCGCCAAAACAACCTTTAGAAATTGAAGAAGTTGAAGTCGAAGGCCCTAAAGAGGGTGAAGTATTACTCAAGGTAATCGCTTCAGGAGTCTGCCATACCGATGCTTTCACGCTATCGGGCGAGGATCCAGAAGGCGCTTTTCCAGCTATTCTAGGACACGAAGGTGGTTGTGAAGTGGTTGAGTGTGGCCCTGGTGTTAAGGACTTAAAGCCTGGCGATCATGTTATTCCGTTATATATTCCAGAATGTGGTGAGTGTGAATACTGTAACTCCACCAAAACCAACCTTTGTCAGTCAATTGCCAGCACTGTCTGGACAGGCTTTATGCCGGATGGCACACGTCGATTTTCAATGAATGGTAAACCTATTCATCATTACATGGGCTGTTCGACCTTCTCTGAATATACGGTCGTGCCGGAAATTGCATTAGCCAAAATCAATAAAGCGGCCCCTTTAGATAAGGTTTGCTTGCTTGGTTGTGGTGTGACTACGGGAATTGGCGCCGTTCTTAATACAGCTAAAGTTGAGCCGGGCTCTACCGTGGCGGTATTTGGTTTGGGTGGTATTGGTCTCTCTTGTATTCAAGGTGCCGTGATGGCAAAGGCTTCGCGCATTATCGCCGTTGATATTAATCCCGGTAAATGGGAAATGGCTAAAGCGCTAGGGGCGACCGATTTTGTCAACCCGAATACCATCGGTGGCAATGGTAGCATCAGCGACTACATCATTGAGATGACTAAGGGCGGCGTGGATTACTCGTTTGAGTGTATCGGTAACGTCCATGTCATGCGCGATGCTTTAGAGTGTACTCACATGGGTTGGGGCGTTTCTACAGTGATTGGTGTCGCCGGTGGAGGTCAAGAAATCTCTACTCGTCCATTTAATTTAGTGGTGGGTCGCACTTGGAAAGGTAGCGCTTTTGGCGGCGTTAAAGGCCGTACCGAACTACCGGGCTATGTTGAACGTTATATGAGTGGTGAAATCGAACTAGACAAGATGGTCACCCACACCATGGGCTTAGAAGACATCAATAAAGCCTTTGATTTGATGCACAGTGGTGAAAGTATTCGTTCTGTTATCATTTTTTAAGGGAGTCGCATCAGATGAAACTCATTGAAAGTATTAAAGAGTTTGGCGGCACTCTAAACCGCTACACCCACGATTCGACGGTTTGCCAGTGTGAAATGACCTTTTCGGTCTATCTGCCGCCACAGGCAACAACCCAATCGGTGCCTGCCCTCTACTGGTTATCAGGCTTAACCTGTACGGATGATAATGTTCGAACCAAAGCAGGAGCTCAGCGTTACGCCGCTGAGTTTGGCCTGGCCTTGATTATGCCGGATACCAGTCCGCGCGGTGAGAAGGTGCCTGATGAGCCTGAGCGCTATGATCTAGGTAAGGGAGCGGGATTCTACGTCAATGCCACCCAAGCACCTTGGAATGAGCATTATCAAATGTATGATTATGTCACCCGCGAACTGCCCGAGCTACTGGAAGCTAATCTACCGCTGATAGCGGGCAAAAAATCGATTAGCGGACACTCTATGGGCGGCCATGGCGCTTTGATTTGTGCACTTAAGAATCCAGGTGCTTATCAATCCGTTTCGGCCTTTTCACCCATCTGTCATCCTATCGAATGCGCTTGGGGTCAAGGCTGTTTTACAGCCTATCTTGGAGAAGACCAAACGTCTTGGCAGGCGTATGATGCGGTGGCTCTGATTGAAGCTGGTACACGTGTCGCGGATATCCTGGTTGACCAAGGAACCGATGATGAGTTTTTAACAGCAGGTCAACTGTTACCAGAAGCCTTAGAAACGGCTTGCCAAAACGCAGGGATCCCTTTGCAGTTGCGTCGCCAAGCAGGTTATGACCATAGCTACCATTTTATCGCCAGTTTCATCGGTGAACACATGGCTTATCATGCTAAAGCGTTGCGTTGATTGAATCTAACCATTTTATGGTTTAACACTACTCTAATGGCCAGCTCTGGCCATTAGCATAAACTTACTTTTCCTACTCTTTGATTTGGTCTTTTAAACGACATTTAAAGCCAGAGGGCTTTTTCTGCTAATCTAACAAACCACCTCCTCTAATCACTCACTAAACAACCGAATCATGATTTAGATCAATAAAATTCTTTATCCTTTTGATATTTAAAGCTTAAGATTAAGACAGATATAAACGGTTAACTCAAAACTAAACGGTTTATGTCACTCTTTACTCTTTAATAAAGGATAAGATCATGTTGAAATCTAATTTAGTAAAAGTACTCTGTTTAGCTAGTTTATTCGCCTTACCTATCTCTTCAGCAATGGCGATGGAAGAAGATCCTATTTATGGCAGTCAACTAATGACACAGCAAGAGCTCCTGTTCCATAGACAAGAAATGCGTTCTGCAAAAACGCCGGAAGCACGTGAACGTCTTCGTGCAGAAAATCATCAAAGAATGAGTCTCCGTGCAAGAGAAAAAGGCATTGAATTACCTGAGAATCATCCTATAGAACGCGGTCAGATGAATCAACAAAACCATTCTGGTATGGGTTCAGGCATGGGCTCTGGTGGTAATCGTTAATTTACAGGGTTTTTCATTTTAAAAACTCGCAATATTGCCATCACTTATAATGGCAATATGTACAAAAATCTATTCAGATAATCCTAAAATTATCCCAGACTTGGTTGGCTTAAATTTTCTCTGCAAAATCACATAGACAACCTTCACTAAATCTCTATTTTTATTGCCAAATTAATCACTTAGGAACATAATCCGGATTCCCTTCATGAGTTGCATATTATGCCGCTAGACCTTACCCCCAAAATCATAGATCAACTACTTGATTCACTTGTTGAAAAAGGCTGGTTTGAATGGCCTAATGCCGTCACTAATGAGTTGTGTCAAAGCCTTCTCACAGAAGTTGAAAGGTATGATGCCGAAGGGGAATTACAACGCGCAGGGATTGGTCGTGGCGAAGCACACCAAATCAATAAAGAGGTACGTCAGGATTCAATCTACTGGTTGAATGGCGAGAGCTCTGTTCAACAAACCTATCTTAAACAGATGGCCGAGATGCAATTTCAGCTTAATCGCGCGCTTTTCTTAGGTTTATTAGAGTATGAATCCCACTTTGCCTTATATAAAGAAGGCGGCTTCTATAAAAAACACCGAGATAGTTTTCGCGGTAACGCCAACCGCGTGGTGACCACGGTACTCTATCTAAACCCAAATTGGCAGGAGGAGTGGGGCGGTGAATTAGTCATTTATAATGAAGAATCTTCTGAAAAACTAGCCACCATCACTCCGAAGATGGGTAAGTTGGTTATCTTTATGAGTGAGGAAATACCGCATGAAGTCTTGCCAACTAAACAACCTAGAGTCAGCGTGACAGGCTGGTTCCGTTGTAACGCCAGCATTGCGGGAAATATAGATCCTGCGCTCTAAATACAATGACCAGGCCTGGTCATCTCCTGCGACTTTTTATAGTAATGTAGCTCTAGGAAACTTTATCGATAAGTATGGTTTTGAAAAAACAACACACGCTCACAGCCTCTATGACCAGCTCAAAACATCGTAATCGTAAATTAACCCGTTTTTTAATTATAGTGTTAGAATTTAAGATTAAATTTAAGGCTCTTAAAAGTTCTTATTGAAGGTCTAGTGACCGGGGATTTTTAAGCACCGATTCAAGTATCCCAAACAGGTAAAATAATGGCGCACTTTACGCAAGATATGCTAGATACTCATCTTAGCGATGATCACTTTAGTCACCGTATGGGTTGGTTAAGAGCCGCTGTGTTAGGTGCCAATGATGGAATTATATCGGTCGTCAGTTTATTGGTAGGGGTCATTGCCTCGGGCGCGCCACAAGAACAGGTTTTATTGGTCGGCGTGGCGGCTTTGGTAGCGGGAGCGCTCTCCATGGCTGCCGGAGAATATGTCTCAGTCAGTTCACAATCGGACACCGAAAAAGCTGATCTGGAGATAGAGAAAAAAGCCATTGAAGACGATTGGGAGACGGAACACGCCGAACTGGCGCTGATTTACCGCGAGCGCGGTGTCAGTGAAGAGACTGCCTATAATGTGGCCACCGAATTAATGGACCATGATGCTTTAGGTGCCCACGCACGTGATGAGTTAGGTCTTACCGAAACCCACAGTGCCAAACCATTACAAGCGGCCTTAGCGTCGGCGGCTTCATTTGTTTTCGGCGCAGCCATTCCGGTGTTGTTGATTGCCTTTTTACCGATGGAAAATATCGGTTATATTATCGCCAGCACTTCATTGCTTTTATTGGCTTCTTTAGGTGCTTTGGCCGCGAAAACCGGCGGTGCCAATATGCTGAAGGGCGCAGTGCGAATGTTTATCTGGGGCAGTTTGGCCATGGCTTTAACCACCTATGTCGGCTTGGTGTTTGGCGCGGCTTAATCGCCATAAACCCTTTACAAAACCCCATGACGAAAAAGTGTCTTTCATGAAAAAAACATTACATACCCTAAAGCAATTTCTCGGCATTACCCAAGCGCCGGTCAGTCACAGTGAAAAAATTCTCTCAGCACTGGGAGGATTTATCGCTATTTTCTTACTGATTATCATCAACCAAACCTTTTTAGACCTGCCTTCCAGCTGGGCGTTAGTCGCCTCTATGGGGGCTTCAGCCGTATTACTATTTGCCATTCCACACGGCGCTTTATCACAACCTTGGCCACTGTTCGGCGGTAATCTTTCGGCGGCTTTTATTGGCGTGAGTTGCGCCCTCTTTATTGATGAACCCATTCTGGCAGCCAGTTGTGCCGTCGGCCTGACCATCTTAGCCATGTACTACCTAAAATGCATTCACCCCCCAGGTGGTGCAACCGCCTTAACAGCCGTTATCGGTGGTGAATCAATTCATCAATTGGGTTATCAGTTTTTAATCACGCCCGTGCTACTTAACGTTTTAGCTATTTTTGCTGTGGCGATGATGTTCAATTATATCTTTCACTGGCGCCGCTACCCAGCTTATCTCAACCGCCACGATGCGCTCAGTCCGCACCCTAAATTATCAGCTTTGGAAGCTACTCAAACACCCGCAACTATCTCACACGATGACTTTATTCAAGCCTTAAAACAGATTGACTCATTCGTTGGTGTCAATGAAGACGAGATTAAACGCATTTTTGAATTAGCCAATTACAACGCGGTGCATTCTCACCTCACGGCACAAGACATTCACTTAGGGGGTGTCTACAGTAACGGCCAGGTGAATAAAGAGTGGTCGATGCGCCAAATCATTGATGAATCACCGAATGAAAATCCCGATAAAGACCTTGTGATCTTCAAACAAATTTCCGGACAACAAAAAACCCGCAGTGATTGCATTACACGCAGCGAATTCGCCCAATGGGCAAAATACCCGATGATAGAAGAGGGTAATAACTGGAAACGCCAGGATATTCAGTAAATTTGCCAAGCACTCAGTCACCCCTAAGAAATAATAAGACAACAAACAAGTTGATGACCAAATCCATCCAATTCCTGCATGCTCGCTTTGAGCACTTATGTCTGCTTGGCATTTAGTGCGGCTGGCTAACCCTAAAAATTTCCAAATCGAAAATATCAGATTCATATGACAAGCTTGCAATAAAAGCGTCACGCCATCATCACATTAGAGTTCGCTAATAAATAGATAATCATAAACAGAAACTAAACCGTTTCTTAAGACCTACGTCGATACTGGCTAGGCACGCTTGCAGACCTATGGACATGCAAAGCAATAGAAATTATGATTTTTAAATATTGGAGTACTAACGATGTTGACGACAAACACCAAATCAGCGAGTGTGGCTGTATTTTTATTGTTATGGGGTATCTTGAGTGGATTGTTTAACTTATGGGAAGGCTCTTCTCCAAGCTTGCTCTTATTGGCAATCGTTACTCTACCTTTTGCGAGCTATATAGCGGCATTGACGTGTGTCTATTTAACGCACCTTAATCCTTCTGAAGCGCCACAGGTTGCACTTTCCGTTTAAATTTTATGATGAATATTTAGAAATTGGTTGCTATAACAGCTTAACGGAATCCTTCACAGCAGAGGAGATTACACTTTGAATACACATCACAAGCCGCAGCCGTTTTCAAACAAGCATTACAGAGTTTTCAGCAAGAAGCACTACTCTTATTAGAGGCTATACATGGTCATCAACTCCCGCAATCCACGGCTTGGCAACTGGTTGAAAAAATAATTCAAGTTCACCACGGTTTTTATCACTATTTAAACGAAATGCAAAGGTGCGATTAGACTTTAAAATTGGTCTCTTTACTACAGAAATATTGTTCACATTCTTGCCAAGAGAGCCAGTAGTCAGGTCAAGACCCTCTTAGCTCATAAAGTGCTAATCAGCCTTAATTAACTTTGTCTTATGCCTTTGATTTGCTACACTTCCGTTAACTCAAATAAATGGAATGCCTGTGAGCGCCCCTGTCGAAAAACGTCTAAATAAATTTATTAGTGAATCTGGCTTTTGTTCGCGCCGTGAGGCCGATCGACTCGTGGAACAAAACCGCGTTACCATTAACGGTAAATCGCCAGAACTCGGCACTAAAGTGTTGCCAGGGGATGATGTTAGAGTAGACGGTCAATCGATTATGGCGATGCCGGAAGATAAGACCGATCGTGTCTATATCGCTTATAACAAACCGATTGGCATTACCTGCACTACAGAGCCCCAAGTCAAAGGCAATATCATCCATGCGATTGGTCATCCGCACCGTATTTTCCCGATTGGTCGACTCGATAAACCCTCTGAAGGGTTGATTTTCCTCACCAGCGATGGCGATATCGTTAATAAGATTTTACGCGCTGAAAATGCTCATGATAAAGAGTATGTGGTCACTGTCGATAAGCCTTTAACGGATGATTTTGTGCGCAAGATGTCCAGTGGTGTGCCGATTTTAGATACCGTCACCAAACCGTGTGAAGTGCGCATCGACAGTCGCTTTGTGTTTACCATTATCTTAACCCAAGGACTCAATCGACAGATTCGTCGAATGGCGGAATACTTGGGTTATACCGTCACCCAATTAAAACGTAACCGGATTATGAACGTCCATCTAGGCACTCTAAAAACCGGCCAGTGGCGAGATCTGACTCAACAAGAGATGGATGAAATCAACGACGCGGTTCTAGGCTCGAGCAAAACCTCAAGCGTCAAAGGTGAACCGAATGCACGGCACCTGAAGTCCGCATTAAATGCAGATTCAAAACGTCCAGAACGATCAGTACAACCCACAGATAAAGCGACTTCTGGTTCGAGAACCAACCGTTCACAAACGGAGCGAAACCCTAAAAATCCGCATGGGCGTAGCAGTGAGTCTACCAGCAAGACAAACCGCGGTTCTGGCAAAGAGAAAGCCCCAAATGCTAGACGAGGTTCTAGCCTGACGGGTAAATACAATAAAAAATAATGGTTTATTAACCTATAAGCCATTTCAGCTATTCAACACACCTAATTGTTTCAACCCTCATTTCACACCCTCCTAGACCTACATTACTTTTAAAGGCCGCAGGAGATGACCAGGCCTTATATGTTGAAAGTGTTCTCCAGAAGTGGAGAATTTATTAGGGACGCTTAGTAAAAGGACAGAGAGATCTTGTGACCAGGCCTAGGGTAAGACCTTCCATACCAGATTAAGACCT
>Ga0307486_1000240_pt1 | contig 54729 bp, 45 predicted proteins | sample CBIW02metaG_FD_203663 | JGI IMG/M metagenome (GOLD analysis project Ga0307486, IMG submission 203663) | Sea-ice brine microbial communities from Beaufort Sea near Barrow, Alaska, United States - CBIW 0.2 | ecosystem: Environmental > Aquatic > Marine > Coastal | place: USA: Alaska | collected... | reverse complement strand
CTTAATGTGGCACACTGTTGAGTTCTCAAGTTTCGGACGCGCACCGAACTTTCCTCTTTCGAGTCTGTTTCGGGGCAACCCTTCAATCTTACACCCTTTAATCCTCGCCGTCAACCACCTCATCGGTAAGTCTCAAGCTTGGAGGGCTCTCAACCTTACATCACTCAGGGCGCGCTAACGACCCAAGTTTTGTTTCGGATGAGTTTCCACTCTACAGGACATTGGCCACTTAGTGGACCACTGTTCTCGCGAGCAGAGTCCTAACTTTACAACACTTTCTGGTGCGGGTTAACCACCCGTTTACATCGCCTTATTGCTCGCGTAATGCGGCGTTCAGCGAGCGTGATCGGTGCTAGATCCACGAGGAATGGCGGCTCTTATTGAGGCGCTGCGGCAGGGGCGTCTGCGTGCACTGCCCCCGCCATCGCGCGTCCCGGAAGTCGCGCGTCACAGACCGGAACGGAGAAAGCCCCCGATCACGGCGGAGTCTCGACGACTCCTCCGTAACCGGGGGCTCTTACCACTGCTTGCCTTGCACAGCGATTGGCCGCCCAGAGTCTCTCCGGGTAGCGCCTAGCTGGCTATTCCTCGTTCTTGCCGTGGCACATCTTGTACTTCTTGCCAGACCCGCAAGGGCAAGGGGCATTTTTAGGTGTGCCGGGGAACGTTCCCCCGTCGTCCTGAGGCTTAACCGCCTCTTTCTGCTTCTTGGGCTTGGAGACTGTAGCCGCGCCATCCTCAGACGGCGCGGAGTACGTCAGTGCCCCCATGTTCGCCTGCATCATGCCGCTCGTGCCGGTACTCGTGGACGCTCCTGCCACCATCCGGCGCGGTGCAGCCCCATTGGGGTCCGCCACAGCGCGACCGGTGCCATTGACTCCCGTCACCGAGCCATCGGGTGCCGTGGCGCGCATGCTAGGGCCCACTCCCGCTGGGGGTTGGCTACCTTGGCCGAGCGGTGCCGGCTCGCGCTTCTCAACGCGATAGAGGATCTGCAGCGAGTGTTCCTTGATGGAGTCCGTCATCGCCTCGAACAGTTGGAAGCCCTCGCGCTGGTATTCGATCAGGGGGTCGCGTTGACCCATGGCACGTAGGCCGATGCCTTCCTTGAGGTAGTCCATCTCATAGAGGTGCTCGCGCCACTTGAGGTCAAGGACCTGCATGACAACCTGACGCTCAACGGTGCGCATCAAGTCTTCGCCGAGTCGTTCTTCGACAGCCTCGTACTGAACCTTCGCATCGGCCTTGAGCTCACGCACCAAGAACGCTGACGTGAGCAGCGCGATGCCGCCGGCCTCGTCGAGCACCTCGTCCTGTGTGATCGATACGGGGTAGACCGCGCGCAGATCCTTCCACAACGCGTCGAGGTCCCAGTCGTCTGGGTTCCCCACCACGGTGGCAGACACTACGTACTCGCCCACCACATTGTCGACAAACTCGAGCATCTGATCACGAAAGTTCTCGCCGTCGAGGACACGACGACGCTCAGCAAAGATGACCTTGCGCTGCTCGCTCATCACGTCGTCATACTTCAAGACGTTTTTACGCGACTCGTGGTTGCGGCCCTCGATCTGTGCCTGCGCGCTGAGTACTCCGCGTGAGAGCACCTTCGACTCGATAGGCATGTCGTCCGGCAATGCGCTCGAGTTCATCACCTGTGCCGCGAGGCCAGACTGGAACATCCGCATCAGGTCGTCGTCGAGCGAAAGGTAGAACCGAGACTCACCAGGGTCTCCCTGGCGGCCGGCACGACCGCGAAGCTGGTTGTCGATACGACGCGATTCGTGGCGTTCGGTGCCGAGCACGTAGAGTCCGCCCGCCGCGAGAACTTCGTCGTGTTCAGTCTCGACGGCCTTCTGCTCCGCCTCGAGCACCCCGTCCCATACACGCTCGTACTCTTCGGGGCTTTCGGCAGCGTCGAGGCCGCGCTTGGCCATTTCTGCGACCGCGCGGAACTCGGGGTTACCGCCCAGCATGATGTCCGTACCGCGACCGGCCATGTTGGTCGCCACGGTGACTGCGCCCTTGCGCCCGGCCTCCGCGACCACAGTCGCTTCGCGCTCGTGCTGCTTGGCGTTCAATACGTTGTGCTGGATGCCGCGTTTGCGCAACACCTTTGATAGCACCTCGGACTTCTCGACCGATACGGTGCCGACCAGCACGGGCTGACCGTTCTTGTTGCGCTCCGCGATGTCGTCGATGAGCGCATCGAACTTGGCCGTCTCGTTCTTATAGAGCAGATCGGACTGATCCTTACGGATCATCGGCATATTTGTGGGGATGGGAATGACGCCCAGCCCATACGTCGAGTGCAGCTCGGCGGCTTCGGTCTGAGCCGTACCCGTCATGCCAGACAACTTGTTGTACTGGCGGAAGTAGTTCTGCAGGGTAATCGAGGCATAAGTCTGGTTTTCGGCCTTGATCGCCACCCCTTCCTTGGCCTCGATGGCCTGGTGCAGACCCTCCGAGTAGCGTCGGCCCTTCAACAAACGACCGGTGTGCTCGTCGACGATGTCGACTTCGCCGCCCTGGACGACATAGTCCTTGTCGCGCTTGAAGAGTTCCTTCGCCTTAATGGCGTTGTTCAGGTAACCGATCAAAGGGGTGTTCTCGGGCGAGTACAGGTTTGCAACGCCAAGAGACTGTTCCACCTTGTCGATACCCGCTTCGAGGATGCCGACGGTGCGCTTGGCCTCTTCGACCTCGTAGTCCTCGTCCAACTTCATACTGCCCACGATGCGGGCAAACTCGGTGTACCACTTGCCGTTGTCGCCCTGCGCGGGTCCGGAAATGATCAGCGGGGTCCGAGCCTCGTCAATAAGGATGGAGTCCACCTCATCGACAATCGCGTAGTTGTACCCACGGTGAACCAGGTGGGCTGGCTGCATCACCATGTTGTCGCGCAGATGGTCGAAACCAAATTCGTTGTTTGTTCCGTACGTGATGTCGCAGGCGTACTGCACCTTGCGGTCCGGCGGGGTCTGGCCGGACAGGATGACCCCAGTCTCCATGCCGAGGAACCGGAATACACGCCCCATCAGCTCAGACTGATACTGCGCGAGGTAGTCGTTCACCGTGACGATGTGAACACCCTTACCGTCTAGCGCATTGAGGTATGCCGGCAGCGTGGCGACGAGCGTCTTGCCCTCACCAGTCTTCATCTCAGCGATGTTGCCGTGGTGCAACGCTGCACCACCCATAATCTGCACATCGAAGTGCCTCATGCCGAGCGTTCGGCTAGATGCCTCACGCACCGCGGCAAAGGCCTCGGGCATCAGTGCGTCGAGGGTCTCCCCTGCAGCCACACGCTCCTTGAAGGATGCGGTGAGGGCTTTCAGCTCGTCGTCCGTCATCTCCTTATAGAGAGACTCAAGCGAGTTGGTGAGCGTTACGGCCTTTTGGAGGCGGCGCAATTCGCGCCCCTCACCGAAACGGATAATGCGATCAATAACAGCCACGAAAACTCCAGTCAGGGCGTACGGTTCCGTCCACCATCGTAAGCGCTACTTCAAGGGCACTGGTGTCGTCTCGCTCATGGCGTACGCGGGATCCTCAATTACACGGTCTGGCAGCGCTCACACAGCGCCGCCGCGCCCACACCTGCATCACGTGCAGGGAAGACGCGGCGGCGGCTTACGACGTTTGGCTACGCATTCACGCGCTGAAACTCGTCGTCGACGCCCGATGCTTCGATGCGGGCGGCAGCGACTTCAAGGTGAATCACCCCGTAGGTCCATCCCCGGCGGCGATATACCACCGAGGCGAGATCCGATTCGTTGTCGTGGAACAGGAAAAAGTCGTGCCCGACCAACTCCATCTGGTCGATCGCTTCCGCGACCGACATCGGCGCACCCTCGTGAGTCTTGGACCTAATCACGATGGGAGTGCCGTCGATGGCGACCTCACGGGTGGAATCCTCCGGGGCGCCCTCCCACGACTCGACACTCGACACCTTGTCCTCTTCTGGCGGGAGGTCCAGCGTCGCATCCATGTCGGCAATCGGCACCGCGTGTAGCGGGGTCTTGTTCTGTTGACGCTGAATCTTGCGGTCGTGTTGCTTGCGCAGTCGCTCGTTCAACCGCAGCACCGCGGCGTCAAGAGCGATAAGTCGATCGTCCGCAGCAGCCTCAACACGAATCACCGAGTGGTCATACACCGTAATTTCGATGCGCTCTCGGTCGGATGAAAGGCGCGGATTGCGCTCGTGGACCACGTGGACCTCAATGCGGGTCGCCTTCGGCGCTAGCGTTTCTACCTTCGCTAGCTTCTCGAAGATCTTCTGTTGAACCTCATCTGACACCTTGGTGTGGCGTCCAACAATCGCGATGTCCATAGCGGATACTCCTTCGTTTCACTGAGCTTTTACGCTCGTTGCATGGGGACTGCAGCGCGTATCGCGCCTGCTTAATCACCCCCTCTGCGATCGAAGGTGGCCGGTACATACCGACCTCTTATCCTCACCCTAGTCGCTGATGGGCGCTCACGCTACGCCCCGGCGCGGTGGCCAATGTCAACCCCGCACAAACCACCGCTCCAGCCGATTCGAGACACTCGCGTGCCGCCGCAAGCGAGGCCCCCGTGGTCATCACGTCGTCAACTAACACCACGGCAAGGCCCGCCTGGGGCGCCGTTTTCAGGCGCATCGAACCCTGAGTGCCTCGCCATCGTTGGCGGGCGGACAGGCCTCGCGATTCGGCTCTGCGCATGGTCAGCGCTGGCCATGGACGAGCGTCGATCCCTGAGGCGCTCCACTGCGTGGCGCAAGCCCGAGCGAGCAGATCCGGCAGGTCGACACCGCGGCGACGGGTGGACGCCCGCCGAGCAGGGATCGGGACCACGGCGACCTGGGCAAGGGTTCCGACGTGCGCTGAAAGGAAGCCCGCAGCTCGCGTCATGGCGCGCGCAAAGAACACGTCCAGGTCGCGGCGGTCCGCGTCCTTCCATGCCTCAATCATGTGTTGAGCGGACCCGTCCAGGTCAACGATTGACCACACCGGCAACGGGTCACCATCTAGTCGGTCCAGCCGGCCGGCGTTCTCTTCACTGCGAAACGGCGACTCCCACCACTGCGCCTCACACTCGTCACACCAGCGCACGTCGTCACAGCCACAGCCCGGGCAGCACACCGGCACCACGAGCCTGGCTGCTTGACGCACCAGCGCTAAGGCCGCGGTTCCCGATAGCCTCGCCGTTGTTTTCATGGCTCGAGCATCGGCCCTGGTCGTTGAGGGCACCAGTGCGGTGCGTGGATCAGGCCAACGAAGCCGCCAGACACCGCCCTGTGAGCATCGGCGACGAACTAAGCCCTAGCCGGAGTAGGCGAGGTCGCTCACGCCGGTGAGTACCTCTTCCCAGCCAGTTCCAACCCGGGTGCGAACGGAGCCATCGCCGCCGATCGTGGTCAGCGAACTCTCGCCGTGACGCGCGGTGACCGACTTGGCACCCACCGTCGCCGATTCGAGCAACGTCTCGCCGCCCACCGCAGCGATCCACAGTGAGGACGGAACCTCCTCCTGAGCCTCGCCCAAAATTGCAAAGTGGAGATCGTCGATCCACTGAGCATCGATGGCGGTCGTGATATCGACTCCCACAGACAAAGGCGAGCCGAGCGTCAGCGGCACACCATCTTCGGTTCTCACCACGGCTGCCACCTCGGCAAGTTGCTTGCCGCCCTCGCGCGACAGCACCACGACACGGGTCCCGTCGCGAGAAACGTTGACAGATTGGATGGTGCGTCCGTCCAACCATCGGGCTTCGATGCTGGAGGCCTCGCCGTCGGGAGGCACGGCGATCAGGCTTCCGTCATTTGTCTGTTCGGCGCTCCACACCCAGCCCTGCCGGTCGAACGAAGGGCCCACGACGCGGACGCCGGAATACATCGTCGTGTAATCCATGGCGCCAGTGGGAGGTTCCACATCGTCCGCAAAGGGAACGAGTGAGCCAGCTCCAGCGCCGAGCACGGTGGTCGTGGCGATTGCCGAGTGCCCCAGCACGAATGCGGTGGTGCCGCCATCATACGAACGTGCAATGTCGCTCGTGCTGGAGGGGACGACACCGAGCTCGGGGGACGTCATCCACAGGTCGCTGCCGTCCCACACGCCAAGGCGATCAGCCAAGATGGCGTCCGCATTGCCATCGGGAAGTGGCGCGGGGGCAAGCTCCACCGTGCCGTCCCCTCCCAGCGCTACGCCGCCCACAGTGACCTTGATATCGACGACTCCGGGAAGCTTGGTCAGGGTTTGGCGCAGCTGTTCCTGGACGAGCGACCGCTGCGTGGGGGTTCCCGCCGACTCCGCTGTCAGCTGCACCGAGGCGACGCCGTCGTTCACCACCACCGAATCGACCTCTAGTGCAGACCCCGCGGGAAAGCCTGTTTGAACCGCCCGTCCCAACCACGGAGCCGGGCCCTCAATGAGTTCGCGCGCCGCCCAAGTCGCACCATTGTTCTCCGGCAGCCAGCGCAGGTCGGGGACGATCGTCGTGCCGTCCATGCTCGAAAAGGCGAGCGGTACCGGCAGGAATAGGTGGTCGAAGTTCGCTTGCGCGATCACCGCGCCGTCCTCAAGTTCCGATATGCGGTACTCGCCATCAGCATCCTCAAGCACTCTGAACGTGAGCGGTTTGCGAGTGCCGTCCGGCGCCTCGACGAGCACGCCGTTCTCATCTACCTCCGCCGCGACCGGAATCGAGTACTGGATGTCCCCCGTCGCCTCGTCCCACTCCGGTGTCAGTGCACCTGAGTCAAACACCACGACGTGGGCCAGTGGATTCCAGTTTCCACTGGCTTCAGGAGTGAGGTATTCACGCGCAACCGAGAAGTCAGAGGCGAAACCTGCGGCCGATGCCGTAAGGAACCCGCTGACGATCGCGGCAGGGCTGTCGCCCGTCTGAGGCCCTTCTGCGAACGGCAGGATCGGGTTGGATTCGGGGACTTCGCCATCCCCCTCCTGGACCGGTCCGGTGACGGGAATCGCGACACAGCCCGCGAGCGCGACGACCGCTACTGCGGTGGCGAGAGCCAGCCGAGCCCGGGCGCCATACGAGCGGCGAGAGCGATAGCGATAGCGATAGCGCTGAATCATGACTTCCTCCCTGGGGGAACGTCGGTTGACAACGGAACGCGTACTCCGACGGTAGTGAATTCCACCTCACGCAAGGCAAGCGGCATCACTGCCTGCTGACCTAGGCCCCTCGACGTGCGCGGCAGCATCAGCCTGAAGCTCGCGCCGTTGCCTGGCGAACCCCACGCCTCCAACTTGCCGTCGTGAAGAGTCGCGTCCTCGCGGGCGATTGACAACCCCAGACCAGTGCCGCCCATAGTGCGCGCCCGGGCGGCATCGGCGCGCCAGAAGCGATCGAAAACTCGGTCTGCCTGCTGCGTGGTGAGACCTACGCCGTAGTCGCGGACCACGACCGCCACGCCCCGCTTGTTCGCGGCCACCGCCACGTCGATGGGCTTGCCTTGCGCGTGCTCCACCGCATTGGACAGGAGATTGCGAACGATGCGGCTCACACGTGGGCGGTCGATTGACGCGACGTGGCTCACTGGCGACATCCATAGCCTGATCTCCACGCCGTAGCCCCGGATGGCCGGAAGGATCGCCTCAACCTCGTCGCGCACCACTTCCCCCAGATCAATCTGGTCGAACTCAAGTCGCGCGGCACCCGCATCGATGCGCGAAATCTCCAGGAGGTCCGCAAGCAACGTCTCAAAACGGTCGAGCTGGTTATTGAGCAGCTCCGCCGAGCGCGAGACATCGGGAGCGAAGGATTCCCTGGCGTCGTACAGAATGTCCGATGCCATCCGCACCGTCGTCAACGGTGTTCGCAGTTCATGCGAGACATCGGAGACGAAGCGCCGTTGGAGTCGGGACAGCCCCTCCATGCGCGTGATCTGCCTTTGCAGGGACTCCGCCATCTCGTTGAACGTGCGGGCGAGGGTAGCCATCTCGTCGTTACCGCGAACCGCCATGCGCTCGCTCAGGCGCCCCTCGGCCAAGCGCGACGCGACCCGTGCAGCGCTACGGATAGGGCGTACCGCCTGCAGTGTGACGATAAAGGTCATCATGACCACGAGCCCCACCAGCGCTGCGGCCCCCAACGCGAGCACGCGTTGAATGAGGCTGAGGGTTTGTTGCTCATCGGACAGCGAGTACACGAAGTACAGCTCGTACTCCCCCGCCGAACGGATCTCTAGCAACGATCCCACCACGACCCCTGGCTCATCCGTTTGCGAGATGGTGGCAAATTGCCACGGTTGGGCGGAGCCCTCTTGGACTGCTGCCCGCATCGCGGGGCTCACCGCAGAGGCGGGGCTAGAGGTACCGGTGTTGAGCACGGCATTAGAGCTGTTGTCAGGGTCGGGTAGCAACACCAGCCCGCGGCTTTCGCCGCCGAGAACCTGGAGCGCGTCAAGCGTGTCGTAGACCAGTTGCTGGAGTTCACCAGGGGTCTCCGCCGTCGAGGCATTCATCTGCGCCTGAGCCGCGGCTGAGTCGCGCGCACTCTCTGCAAGAATTCTGTCGACGCGAGTGTCCACGAGACCGTCACGGATCTCGGACGTCAGGTACAGACCGAGGAACACTACGGCGCTGACCCCCACGACCAGAGTCGTCACGACCAGACGCAACAGCATGGATCGCCGCCACCGCCGTTGAGAACCAGCCAGTGACAACCTGAAGCGGCGCACGGAAAGCTTCATCGCGCGCGCACCGTCAAGAGGCCGGGCCGCCTGCCTTGTAACCCACGCCACGGATCGTCAGCACGATCTGCGGATTTTCGGGGTCTTGTTCAACCTTGGCGCGCAGACGTTGAATGTGAACGTTGACGAGCCGCGTGTCGGCCGCGTGGCGGTAGCCCCAGACGTCCTCAAGGAGCACCTCGCGGGTAAAGACCTGTCCCGGTGAACGCGCGAGCGTCACGAGCACATCGAATTCAAGCGGCGTCAACGGGATCATCTCACCGTCGCGCGTCACGCGGTGGCCGGTGACGTCGATCTCCAGGTCACCAATGAGCACGGTGCCGGGAGAGGCGTTGTCGTTGCGGCGCAGGCGCGCCCGCACCCGGGCGATCAGCTCACGCGGCTTGAACGGCTTGGGGATATAGTCATCGGCTCCAGACTCGAGGCCGATCACCACATCTACCGTGTCCGACTTCGCGGTGAGCATGATGATGGGAACTCCCGACTCCGCGCGGATCTCGCGGCAGATGTCGATGCCGCTCTTTCCGGGCAACATGAGGTCGAGCAGGATCACATCCGGGTTTTCAGCTCGGAAGATGTCAACGGCCCTATCGCCGTGATCACAAAAAATGGTGTCGAATCCGTCCGCGCGAAGCACGATACCGATCATTTCTGCGACAGCAGGGTCATCATCGACCACAAGAATGCGTGAAGTCATACGACCATTATGCCGCGACTTACCCACATGGCCAGAGCTTGCCGCGTGTTTCCCCTGGCACCGTGGCAAGATAGGCGACGTCAGGGAGGACTATCGCGTGACTGAACCTAATGAGCAGTGGCCCGCAGCGCCACCTGCGACCGAGCCGTCGTTTCATCCAGGCGCGCCCAGCTGGGACGCCCCACCAACTCTTGGTGGTGCTGCACCATCCGTGAGCGCTCCGCCGGTGCCGGGCCCCATCCCCGCCTCGCAGCCGCCCGTCGCGTACGCCGCGCCGCAGGCATCCAACGCCCCTACGTTCCGCTCATGGCAACCCGGCATCATTGCCTTGAGGCCGCTGTCCTTCGGGGACTTCCTCGCGGCGCCATTCAAGGCCATGCGCTTCAACCGCGGCGTGATCATCGCGGGCCCGTTGCTTTTCACTCTCGCGTCTACCGCGCTGTCCGTCACTGCCCTGTGGTTGCTCTTCAACGACCCGGCGCTGGGCATACTCAGCCCTAACACGGCATCGAACGGCATCAGCCCGGAAACCGTCATCGTGGGCATCCTTGCCCTGGTATCCGTGCTGCTAGCCGATGTCTTGTCGAGCACCATCATCGCGCCAGGCGTAGCCCGTGCGGTGCTGGGCGAGCACGTCACTCTCAAGGAGGCATGGGGTCAGGTGCGCCAGAAGTTTGGCCATATCCTGCTGCTCTATGTCGTGACCACCGTCGCGCTGACCGCGGTGATCGTGCTGGCCGCTATTCCGTTGATTGTGGCCATCGCCACGGACAGCACCCCGTGGATCGTTGCCGGCGTAGCACTGGTCATCCTCGTGATGGTGCCCGCCGGTTTCGTCGTGACGCTGCTTTCTGGCCTCGCGCGCCCCATCGTGGTGCTGGAGCAGGTGGGCGCCTTCGCCGCGATTGGCCGCGCATGGCGCCTCATCAAGGGCCGCTTCTGGTGGTCGGTATTGATCGTGTTCGTTACTTCGGCACTTATCAATATCGCCACCTCGATTCTGCAGAGCGGCGGCCAAATGATCGCGACCGTCACTACTCTCGCCGCTCCAGACAACGAGGCGGCGCTGCTGATCTCTTTCTTCGTCGTCTACGGTCTGGCAATCGTCATTAGCTTTGTCATCACCTACGCGTACATGGGATCCATTTTCTCTCTTATGTATATCGACATGCGCATGCGGCACGAGGGTTTCGACCTGGACCTGGCCCGCGCCGCCGAGGCACGGAGCCATCGCTAGATCATGCTCACTGCTATCCCGGTAGACCCCGACGCCGACACGGCGCGTGAGTGGGCCATCAACGAGTTGTCCAAGCGCGAGTACACCGAGGGTGGCGAGAGCTGGCTGGAGTCGTTCTGGAGGTGGCTCACAGACCTCTTCAACAACGTCGGCCGCATGGGTGATGGGCTCGGAGTGCCCGGCGTCATCTTCTTTGTGGTGCTCGGGCTTGGCGTGGTCGCGCTGATCATTTGGATTGTGGTGGGCCCGCTGCGGCGTTCCCGTAATGCCAGCGGCCCGGATGGAATCTTTGGGGGCGACAGGCGCGACGCCGCCGCCCTGAAGTCCGATGCTGACGCTGCCGCCGCGGTAGGCGACTGGGCGGACGCCCTGCTCTTCATGTATCGCGCCATCGTGCGTTCGCTCGACGAACGCGGCGCGGTCACCGTGCATTCGGGACTGACGGCGCATGAAGCCGCCGAACAGGGTGGGCTGGCGCTGCCTGCGCTTGCCCAGGACATCGCTGCCGACGCTGATGCCTTTGACCGGGCTCGCTATGGGCATGCGCTGGCCACTCAACAGAGCTACTTGCACGCGGCCGCGACCTTCGCCGCCATCCCCCGTGCAGCAAAGTCGCGGGTGGTGACCTCATGAGCATCGCCCCCCAGACCGGTTACGTGAGCGCGGTGCCAAAGGCATCTCTGACCGCCCGCGCACGTCGATCACCCCTGCTCTTTGTAGGCGTCGCGCTGTTCATCGCGATATTGGCCGTGCTCATTACCCAGTCGAGGCCGAACGACTACCAAATGATGTCGATCGATAACTTTGGGCCAGATGGCACTCATGCCACGGCCCAGATTCTGCGCGATCAGGGAGTCGCGGTGCGCCAGGTCGGCCAGCTCAGCGACGCCCACATCGACTCGCCCGCAACGACCACTCTTGTCATCGCGAACCCCACGTATCTGATGGACACCCAACTCGGGTCCGTCGCGTCTTACCCGGGCGACGTGGTGTTCTTAGGAGTCAACCCCGAGATTCTCGACTCGGTGGACCAGACGCTGGCGCTCGCGGGAGCCGATTCGGGTGCGGTGGTAGACGCTGACTGCGCCGATCCAGACGCAGCCGCGGCGGCTCAGACGACGACAGGCTACGACGGTATCGGGGCGAGCGCGGATACCTCCGCAGTGTTGTGCTTTACCGACTCCTCCGGGGCGAGCGCCTATGCCAAGGTGGAGACCGCGAACGGCACGAGGACCCTGATCGCCAACCCCGAAATCGCCACGAACAAGCAACTGGACAAGTTGGGCAACGCCGCCCTCACGTTGCGTGCGGCTGGTCACCACGAATCGGTCTTGTGGTACCTGGGCGGCTACACCGACTCGAGCCTCCTGACGTGGGGCGACGGTGGCCCCGCTCCCACGGACGTGGACGCCAACCCCAACTTCATGCCGCCCGGCACCACCGACGCGCTCTTTGCGCTCGGGCTAGCGGCACTCGTGGCGGCTTTCTGGCGTGCGCGCCGGTTTGGCCCGCTCGTCACCGAGCCGCTTCCAGTGGTAGTGCGCTCATCCGAGGCCACCCGAGGTCGAGCGCGGCTTTACCGTCGTGCCCGAGCGACCGGCCGCGCAACCGCCGCGCTGCGAGGTATCGCAGCCAAGCGCATCGGCGCGCGCCTTGGCGTTCCGCGTGCCGCGGGCAGGGCGGGGCTCGTCCCCGCTATCGCGCGCGCTACCGGACGGCCAGCGCCGGACATCGACGCCATCCTTTACGGCCCGCCGCCTACCGATGAGGCGGGCATGAATTCAATAGCCCAACAGCTCGACACACTCGAAAGTGAGGTTCACCGACCGTGAGCGACAACCCCCTCGACCCCGCCGCAAGCCCGCCCGTGCCCGCCCAGGCTGCTCCGGCATCGCCCGTCGCGCCGGCTCCAGCATCGGACGCTCGCGATTCCCTCGCGCGCCTGCGTGCCGAAGTGGGGAAGGCCGTCATCGGCCAAGACCAGATCGTCACCGGCCTCGTGATCGCGCTGCTGTGCAAGGGCCACGTCCTCATGGAGGGCGTGCCAGGAGTCGCCAAGACGCTGCTGGTGCGCACCCTCGCGCAGACGGTGGGATTGGACTTCAAGCGGGTCCAGTTCACGCCGGACCTGATGCCCGGTGACGTCACGGGTTCGCTCGTGTACGACGCGCGCACTGCCGCGTTCTCGTTCCGCAAGGGTCCGATCTTCACCAACCTGCTGCTCGCCGATGAGATCAACCGCACGCCTCCTAAGACGCAGTCCGCTCTGCTCGAGGCCATGGAAGACCGTCAGGTCACCGTCGACGGGGACTCAAAGCCGCTCCCGGACCCATTCCTGGTGATCGCCACCCAGAACCCGGTGGAGTATGAGGGTACTTACCCGCTCCCCGAGGCTCAGCTAGACCGCTTCATGCTCAAGTTGACGGTGGGTATGCCGGACCGCGACTCCGAGCGCGCCGTAGTGGCCCGCCACGCCGCGGGGTTCAACCCGCGCGACCTCGCGGGCGCCGGCCTTCGGCAGGTGGCATCGGTGGAGGACCTCGACAAGGGCCGCGCAGAGGTGGCTCAGGTCTCCATCTCTGACGACGTGATCGCGTACATCGTCGACATTTGCCGGGCCACTCGAGAGGCGCCTTCGGTATCGTTGGGCGTCTCCCCCCGTGGCGCGACCGCGCTCATGGCCACGTCACGAGCGTGGGCCTGGTTGCGCGGCCGGGACTTCGTCTCGCCCGATGACGTCAAGGCACTCGCCGGATGGACGCTCAGTCACCGCATGCAGATGCGCGCCGAGGCCGAGCTCGAGGGAGTGACCACCACCGCGGTGCTTGCCTCCGTACTCGCCTCCGTGCCGGTCCCGCGCTAGGGAATCGCATGTACATCACGGGGTGGACGGCGCTGCTTGCGGCACTTGGCGCGATTCCCGCCGCCCTGACACAGGACCGCGGCGTGATCTGGCTGTGGCTGGTAGCGGTCGCTGCGCTGGCGCTTATTGACGCCGGGCTGGCCCCCAAGGCCACCAACCTCGCGGTCAGGCGGACGATGCCGGGTTCGGTTCGGTTGACCGAGTCGACCTCCGGCACGGTGAGCGTTGTCAATCAGGGCAAGCGACGTATTCGCGGCGCCGTGCGCGACGCATGGCAGCCCTCTGCGGGAGCAACGGACACGCGCCACCCGCTTCGACTCGGATCAGGCGAGGTCAGCCACTTCACCACGCGGTTCCTCCCCACTCGACGCGGAGACCGACACTCCGACCGCATCACGGTGCGGGTACAGGGCCCGCTCAGGCTGGCGGGGAGACAACAGTCAATCGTGGTGAGCAACACGCTGCGAGTACTCCCGGAGTTCGCCTCGCGGCGTCACCTGCCGTCACGCTTGGCCCGCCTCAGGGAGATCGACGGACAGACTGCCGTGCACCTCAAAGGTGCCGGCTCCGAGTTCGACTCGTTGCGCGAGTATGTGATTGGCGACGACGTGCGATCGATCGACTGGCGCGGCACCGCCCGGCGCGCCGACGTGGTGGTGCGCACCTACCGTCCCGAGCGCGACCGTCGAGTGTTTATCGCGGTCGACACCTCTCGCCTGTCAGCCGCACGCGTGGGAACGGCTCCCCGGCTGGACGCCTCCATCGAGGCCACCTTACTGCTGACGGCGCTGGCCTCGCGCGCCGGAGACCGCGTACAGGTCACCGCGTACGACCGTGTTGAGCGTGCCCGCGCAATGGGCACTACCGGCGCAGGAGTGATGCCCAAACTTGCCGAGGCCCTCGCGGGGATTGAACCAGAACTGCTTGAACCCGACTGGCCCGGAATCGTAAGACTGGTCCAGGGGCGACTGTCTCAGCGCGCGCTCGTCGTGCTGCTCACCACGATCGATACTTCGACAGTTGATAGTGGCCTACTCGAAGCAGTAGCCGCCCTGTCCCAGTCGCATGTAGTCATGGTGGCCTCAGTCAACGATCCCGAGGTGGAGCAGATGCTCAGCGGCCGCGAGGACTCGCACGAGGTGTACGCCGCGGGAGCTGCCGCGCGTAGCATCCTCGAACGCGACACCATCGCCACGCGCCTTCGCCAACTTCGCGCAGAAGTAGTGATGGCAGCGCCGGACGATCTCGCTCCCGCAGTCGCCGACCGCTATCTAGCGCTTAAGGCCTCTGGCAGGCTCTAGCACCTCGCCGTGGGGCCACCCGACGTGGCTGTTAGCCCACCACGTCCGCGGTGTCCACGGCGAAGTCACCCTCGGTGTCCCCGGTAATCCCGTGCTGGGTCGCGATTTTGCCGATCACAAAGATGTAGAGCCAAAACGCGATAAACGCGATCGCGCCGATCGCGATCTTGATCGCCCACGGCATCGCGGAGCCGGTGATGTAACCCTCGATGAGGCCCGAGACGAACAGCGCCACTGCGAGGCCGATGGCGACGGCGAAGTCCGTCCGTCCCTCTTCCGCGAGCGCTTTGCTACGAGTCCGCGCTCCAGGTGAGAGCATCACCCAAAAGAGCCGCAGACCCGTGGCCGCCGCGACAAATACGGCGCTCAATTCCAGGAGCCCGTGAGGGATGATCAGCTTGAAGAACACGTCCAGCAGGTTTGCCTCGGACATAATCGCGGCCGCCACGCCAAGCTGAATGACCGTGTTGTACATCAGCATCAACGGGTAGAAGCCAGTCAGGCCAAAGGCGATGCATTGGAACGCCAGGAAGCCGTTGTTGGTCCATACGCTCGCGGCAAACGACGTCGAGTCGTAGTCGGTGTAATAGCTGGCGAATTCGTGATCCGCTACCTGTGCGCGCTGCTCGGGGGTGCCCACCAACGCCAGCGCGTCAGGGTGGGTCACCGTCCACCACGCGGTCACGGCGCCTAGCACCACTACTGCGGCGAACACTGCGATGGCCCACCAGCGCACGCGGTACATGGCGGAGGCAATGCCATAGGTCGCGAAACGGCGCAGCTCGTGGGTAGAGACCTGGTGAGCACCAGTCAGCCATACCCGTGCGCTCGCCAGCGTCACAGAAAGCCTGGTAACCAGAGACGGTTCGGGCGCTGCGGAGCGGATCGAGGAGAGGTCTCCTGCCGTCGACTGATAGAGACGAGTGAGCTCGTCAGCTTCTGCTCCAGTGAGCCGGCGCGCACCGCTGAGTTCTTTCAAACGGTTCCAGCGGGGTTCGCGCACGGCACTGAACGAATCGATGTCCACACCGCTACGATGCCATATCAAGAGCCGTAAGGAGGTCAGCCATGACAGCCATTGACGATGAGTTGCTCATCGGAGAGGGCGTTGTGCTCGATTCGGGCGCCGCCCCAGTCACGATGAGGATGCTCTCGGGCGTGATCGACGTGCTTGCGTACGGGGTCGCCTTCGTGGGCACGATGGCGATATTGCTGCGCTCGGTCGATTCGCTCAACGACGCTGCGGTGCGCGCGATCGTCATCGGCTGGATAGTGGTGTGGCTGGTGCTCTTGCCCGCCATGTTCGAAACCCTCACGCGCGGCCGGTCCCCTGGGCGCTTTGCGGTGGGCCTGCGCATCGTGCGTGACGACGGCGGCCCTGTGTCGTTCCGGTTCGCCCTGGCGCGATCCATGACCGCGCTGCTGGAGGAGTACCTCACCTTTGGGATGATCGCGATAGCCGTCTCGATGTTCAGCCGGCGCGGCAAGCGCATGGGCGACTACCTGGCCGGAACATACGCGATGCGCACTCGTGGTGGCCAGCGTGCGCTGCCCCCCATCACGATGCCGTACGGGCTTCAGGATTGGGCCACTAACGCGGACTTCCGCCGGTTACCCGATGGCCTCGCCCTCACCGCGCGCATGTTCCTCGGCCGTGCCGCGGCGATGCATGTGGGCTCGCGGATGCGTTTGGGCCAGCAACTGGCGGACGAGCTCAGCCAATACGTCGCGCCCGGCCCGCCGCCAGGCACTCACCCCGAATCGTTCATCGCCGGGGTGCTTGCCGCTCGGCGCGACCGCGAGTACGTCATCGAGACCAACCGGGCGCGTCGCCGCGATGCCGACTCTGCGCTAGTAACGTCCCTGCCGTTCGGAGTTCAGGACGTCGACAACTAGTCCTGGTTCTGCTCGTGCGAGGCCTGAGCATCCATCTGAGTAGTCGAGATCTCGCCCACGGTTTCGGCACGGCGCAGGTCCGGCTCGATGAAGATCAGCCGCGCGGCAGGGACTGCCTCGCGGACGCGTCGCTCGGCATCGTCGACGTGAGCTGCGATCTGCTCGATGGTCGCGCCGGGGGCCACCCCCACCTTGCACGCCACCAGCACATCGTCTGGACCTAGGTGCATGGTGCGAAGGTGGATAACGTCTCCCAACTCGGAATCGTCAAAGGCCTTGCGGATGCGCACCAAGTCTTCAGGGGTCGCAGACTCGCCAAGCAGCATCGACTTGGTCTCACGGGCCAACACAATCGCGATGATGACGAGCAGCAGACCGATCATCGCGGTACCCGCGGCGTCCCACAGCCCGTTGCCAGTGATCAGCGTCATGGACACGCCGAATAGAGCGAACATCAGTCCCAGCAAGGCGCCGAAGTCTTCCAGCAAGATCACGGGAAGTTCGGGCGAGCGGGATTTGCGGATGAACTCTACCCAGCTGCTCTTGCCGCGGATCTTGTTCGACTCGTGGACTGCCGTGCGGAACGAGTACCCCTCCAAGCCCAAACCGATCAGCAGCACCACGATGGGGACCCACTGCCAGGACTCGATTGGTTCGGGATGCTGGAACTTGTGAAAGGCCTCATACAGCGCGAAGAGACCACCAAGGGAGAACAGCACCACTGCCACCAGGAACGCGTAGTAGTACCGGTTACGGGCGTATCCAAAGGGGTGGTCGGCATCCGCCTCCTTGCGGGCCTGCTTGCCGCCAATCAGCAGAAGAATCTGGTTGCCGGAATCGGCTACCGAGTGGATAGCCTCGGCGAGCATCGACGATGCTCCCGTGAGCGCGAAGGCTACGAACTTGGTGACGCCGATGCCCAGGTTGGCGCTCAGCGCCGCCACGATCGCTTTAGTGCTGCCCTCAGTGGACATCTACTCTCCCCGAATTGTCGCGAGCACTGCGTTGCGCACGCGCTCCATCGTCACGGCCTCCGCCGCCTCAACGTTGAGCCGAAGTAGTGGTTCGGTGTTCGACGCACGCACATTGAACCACCAACGCTCACCCGGCGCCATCGCTCCGTCCCAGTGCGTCACAGTGAGGCCATCGAACTCGTCCGTCTGCGTGCTCTGGTCCACGTGGGACGCCCTCACGCGAGCGAGTGCCTCGACCGTCGAGTCGACCCGCGAGTTGATCTCGCCCGATGCGGCGTACGGCGTGTAGTCAGAGAGCAGTTCGCTGAGTGTGCCGGCCTGCTGACCGAGCGCGGCGAGCACGTGCATCGCGGCAAGCATGCCGGTGTCAGCGTAGAAAAAGTCCCGGAAGTAGAAGTGGGCGCTGTGCTCACCCCCGAACACTGCATTGTGCTCCGCCATGTCAGCCTTGATGTTGCTGTGACCCACGCGCGAGCGAAACGTGATCGCCCCGGCTGCGCTGAGTTGCTCGCTCGTCGCGCGCGAAGAGATCAGGTTGTGGATCACCGTAGGCGTCACTCCCAGCGCGAGCTCACGGGCGGTCTCGCGCAGCCCCACCAGGGTGGTGATGGCAGAGGCCGCGACAATCGCCCCTGTCTCGTCCACCGCGAAGCAGCGGTCCGCGTCGCCGTCGAACGCCAACCCGATGTCTGCGCCGTTGGCAACCACCGCCGCCTGCAGATCTACGAGGTTCGCAGGATCGAGGGGATTAGCCTCATGGTTGGGGAACGTGCCGTCGAGCTCGAAGTACAGCGGCACGATCTCGAGGGGAAGCGCGGCGAGTCCCGCCTCGGTTCCCAGCACGGCAGGCACCGTGTAGCCACCCATGGCGTTGGCGGCATCAACCACCACCTTGAGCGGTCGCGATCCACTGAGATCCACGAGGCCGCGCAGGAACGCCGCGTACTCCGCCAGCATGTCGTGCGAACGTCCGGTTCCCGTTCGCTCCGCCAGCGCAATTCCGTCGCCAAGGTACCTGCTGGCGAGGCGGCGCACTTCGCCAAGACCCGTGGTCTCGCCCACGGCACGAGCGAGAGCCCGGCACATCTTCATACCGTTGTAGGCCGCCGGGTTGTGGCTCGCGGTAATCATCACGCCTGGCACATTCAGCACTCCAGACGCGTGGTAGAGACCGTCGGTCGAGCACATGCCGATGTCGATCGTGTCGACGCCGCGATCGTGCAAGCCAGCCATCACCGCCGCGGCCAGCGCGACGCCGGAGTCTCGCATGTCGTGACCGATGGCAACCTCGGTGGCGCCATCTGGCAGCACCACCGCATCGGCGAAGGCTGCGCCTATGGCGCGCGCCACCTCAACAGTGAGGCTCTCCCCCACGATTCCTCGCACGTCGTAGGACTTGATGAGTCCCGATAGGTCAGGGTATTGGGGCGTATCGGCGTATTCAGTCACGGTTCCAGCGTACTGGGGCTGGCCGACTAGCAAGCCACGGCGCATCCCCACGAGGCCTGGCATCGATCCTGAAACGCTTTGGGTTAGGCGTTCCCGCCGACAACCCGCAGATGACCGCGACGCGGCTCTGAGGCAACTGGGGCGGGCGGCTGCACCGGCTCCACCTGACGGGGACGGCCCGCTTCGCGCACCGCGTTTGCCAGCGCCTCGAGGTCGTCCTCTGACGGGCCACGATCCACGAACTCCTGGTGGATGTGGACGACGTCCCAACCGCGCGGTGCTGTGAAGCTATCCGCGTGCTGCGCGCAAAGGTCGTAACTGTGAGGTTCAGCGTTCGCAGCCAGTTGACCCACCACGACCGTCGAATCCGCATATACGTAGGTCAAGGTCGCGGCGGCGGGTCGCGCGCACGCCGAACGCGAACACTGTCGGGTAGCTCTCACCCACGAGACGTTACTCGCCCACCGGCGGTGCGCCCGAGTGCCACGCCGACTCACGCGATAGCCTCGCCGTATGGCACGAAGAGATAGGCACGGGCGTGGGCTGCGCGCACCCCTGCTGCCCGCAGAGGCACCCGGATACCAGTCACCTTGTGACGTGTTCGACGAGCACGTGCGTGCGGCTGCGGAATTGCTTGAGCCGCGGTGGGGATCCCGGTGGGGGCGAGTGGAATTCGGCACGGAAAACGTCCCGCCCTCCGGTTCCACGCCGTGGGAGCACGGGGTCCCGCTCGGAAGGCTGTTTCCCTCCGACGCAGGTCAGGCCGCGCGGATCGTGCTCTACCGCAGGCCGTGTGAGCAACGCGCCTCGCGCGAGGACCTGCCGTTCCTCGTCCGAGACATTGTCATCGAGAACGTCGCTCACCTCTTGGGGCGACGCCCAGAGGACGTAGACCGGGGCTACGGGACCGGAATGTAGCCGTCGACGCGCACGGCAACGTCCAGGTCCGCCACAGTGGTCTCCGTGGGCCCCAGCGCCGTGAGCAGGCCTTCGTCGGTGCGGACCACCTCGGCCCAAGCGAATCCGGGGTCCACGGTCAGCACGTCACCCGCGACAGCATCGACCGTCAGAAGCTGAACCGTCCGCGCAGGGATGTCCCCCGTTGCCACCACCTTGCCGTCTTGGTTTGTCACGCTCACGCTCTGGTGCACCGCGGAGTAGACCGAGAGCACCGGCGAGTCAGTGACCGCCACGAGGCTGTGCGACACGGTCGACGGGCTTTGGCCCGCGACCCACATCGAATCGAAGGCTACCGAGCCGGCGCGTCCCGTCTGCGACTCGCGAGCGACACGACTCACCCCGGCGGCCACCACCGGGAAATCCGCCTTCACCTCGATGGCCCCCGATTCAAACTCGGGTACCGGTATCTCGGTGACGACCCCTGGCTTAAGGACCAGACCCGACGTGCCTGGCCAGTCGACGATGCCCGAGTCAGTGATCAGTGTCAGTTGGACAGTCGCGCCCTCGGGAGCCATCAGCGAGACAAACGCGGATCCTCCGTCGGCCGTGGGGTCGGAGGGGCCGATGGCGGGGATGACCAGCGACTCCGAGGGATCCGCGCCCGGGCCCACCCAGTCGGTTCCTACCGGCTCGAACCCGTCCAGCCGTGAGTCTTGCACCGCGGCGGCGATGCCGGTCCCACTCGCCTCAACGTTCAGCACCAGAGCGGCGTTCTCCGGGATCACTCCCTCAAGTAACACGGACTGTTGCGACATGGGGCCAACCACGATGATGATCGGCTCCTCGATGGCGCCGATCGCGCCGTACGCGGTCACGGTGGCCTCCACCGGGGCGTCCGCGGGATTCGTCAACACCAGTCGTGCGCTTGCGCCCAGCGTGGTGGCACCGCCGACGAGCCACTGGTCCAGACTTGGCCTGGTGCACGAGACGGCCGCGAGTCCCGCGATATCCCCCCCGCCCACACTCTCCAGCGTCGCTCCGGCTACGGAGTCGGTGGCCACCCCGTCGCCAACGTCCTGTGGTGACCCAGTCATGAGGACGTCGTATTTCACGTCCGCCGATGCGGAGTCGAGGGTGTCGTTTCCCGAGCTGATATCGCCTACCGGGACGGTGAGCGGTCCGGGGCAGGCCACGGGCTGGACCACGGGCGTCACCGCCTGATGTTCAACTGTTGACTCGCTCGGCACGTGCACCGGCACCAAACCGGCGACAAGGACTGCGCCCGTGAGCGCGGCAGCGGCCAGCGCCCCGGTGAGAATTTTGACCATCATCCGCGCACCACCCGATACCTGCGGTCGTTCAGCGGTATCGCTCCCAGGAGCGACCAACCGACCACAATGACTGCGGCCCACCACCACCGCGAATAGGCGGGGTCGTCGTAGTCAACGTCTAGGTTGCCCACCCCGTCAGTGACCTGGAAGGCCAGACGGCCGTAGTCATCGTCAACCTGCGTCAGTGCCTTGCCGCCCGCGGTGGCGTGCCAGCGTGAGTCTGCGGGAACCGCCACAATCACCAGCCCGGTCGTTGCGACGTCCATCTCGCCGGAGCTGTGAGTGCCGTCGGTATCCAACACTACGATCTGACCTGAATCAGACTCGAACCACGCTCGCGACACCGACACATCCGAGTCCGTCCGGGGCACTCGGTAGGAGGTTCCGCGAGTGCTCGCGCCAATGAGTGTCAGATCCGTAATCTGAGCCAAGGCGCCCTCGAGCCGGGGCGAATCTGGGGCCACGGTAATGATTCCAATTCCCCACGCGGCTAGGTCTGCGTCGGCATCGTCGCCCCCGCCCACAAGGGTGGATACGGCGCTCGCGAGCGACTGTGGCGTCTGGAGCGTGGCCCCGTGAGCAGCGATCACTCCACCCACGGTGTCGCGCGCGGTGCGGCCCGAGAGCCACACGGATCCATCGTCCGCCAACACTGAATACGCCACTTCGCCATCATCGTCGCGTGTCATGGTGAGCACGCGCGGAGCCGCGGGCGAACTCTGCTCAAGCGCCACAATCAGCGGCAGTACATCGGCCCGCGCGGCCGTCACCTGGGTCTGCGGCGCCTGAGCGGGCCAGGCCGAAACACCGACCTGTGCCACCACCACGAGTCCAACTATTGCCAGCCCTGCGGCAGAGAACGTGCGGCGTACAGCGCGGCTCTTTCCACTTCCCGCGCGCCAGGCGCCGTGCGACGCAGCTGCTGCAGCGAGTAACAGTCCGCCCAGCGCTAGCGAAGACCCCGCGCCGGCCCAACCATTCGCATCGGCCTGGCCCGCACCGTCGGCGAGCGTCACGACCGTGCGCTGGGAGGCGACCGCGGTCAAGAGGCCAATCGCGGCAATCAAGAATCCCACTCTCACTGCGACGGTTGCCCTGCGCGAGATGAGCGCCACGGCTGCAGCTATCACCACGACCGCCCCGAGCAACATCGCCATCTCGCGGCTCCCGCTATCGTCCAGTCCTGGAACGTCTGTATACGCGCCGGGGAAGCCGAGCAGGAGCTCCCAGGGCCGGGTCAGTGGCGAGGCGACACTAGGCCCCGGCTCGCGGGCCAGCAGGTGCCACGCGGCACCCGAAAGTGGGCCCGCTTGCCACGCTGCTACGAGGGCCGGCCCCGACACCACCAGCGCGGGGACGGGGACGGACCAGACTCGCCACCGCAGGCGGCCTGCGAAAGCGCCTACCAGCAGCAACGAAAGCACTAGCGGGACCAGGAGCACCGGCGTCGCGACCACGACGACCGACATCAGCACAGCCGCGCCTACTCCGGCGCTGGGCGAACCATGGTGACGCTTAGGGAACTGAGCGCCATCGCCAACGATCTCGCCGCGGTGCCAACCGACGGCGCGAGCCAGTGCAAGCGCAAACCATGGCAATGCGAGGTGCGTGACGACCGCACCAAAGCGGCCATCGCCGATCGCTTGCAGATGTAGCGGCCACACGGCGTACGTGAGGGCGATCAGCGCGCGCACGGTAGCCGAGCGGGTCGCGGCCCCGGCGGCAAACCACGCAGCTACCCCGGCTAGCGCGACAGCGAGACTGAACACGAGCCCGATCCACAGGCGGGGCCCACCGGGAAGAATAGACAACGGCAACATGAGCGCCGCGAATGACCCGTCAAGCGTGGGCACACCAAAACCTTGGCCGCTCCACCCCGTCCAGGTCCGGTCCCACAGTGACTGCCAAGTGAACTCGGTCACTCCCAGTGCGCCCGAGGTGAGTTGGCTACCCGCGACGAGCGACGGGATCCACGTGCCAAAGAGCACTACAGAGGCGCCGATGCCCCCTGCAACGACCGCGAGCAGCCCCTTGCGCCGGCGCGAGCGGGCAGCGTCAAGATCCGCGCGAACCACGTCCGTGGGAGTCGCCGCGGCCTTAGCTCGCTCCTGCGCGCCTAACTCGCGAGCTCGCAGCGCCGCGAAGATCGCCAGCGGGCTGGCGAGCAATGGGCGCACTGCCGAGCGCTTCACCACCGAACTGTGTATCGACCGTCGCCGGGTCACTACGAACTGGCGGCCGCGGGCGAGCACTCGCCAGGGCACGGCGAGTTCCGCTCCCACCATGCGCACCTGATTCTGCGCAATACGCACCGCTGCGCGCGCGAGCGCCGATAGAAACATCCACAGCAAAAGCAATGGCAGCGCCCACCGGGGCGCCCACACGCCCGCGTGAACCCACTCGCTGGCGCGACGCCTCGAGTAGCTCGCGACGTGCCCTCTAGTCGATCCCTCGCGCCGCCCGTGCAGCGATTCCTGGGAGTGACGAATCTTTGCGGTCGGCACGATCACGACGTCGTACCCGGCCATCCATGCCCGGCGGCAGAATTGAACGCTCTCACCGAAGCCATCGAAGCCGGGGTCGAAGCCACCGAACTCCACCCAGATATCGCGGCGAACCAATGCTCCAGCAAGGCTGACGGCGAGCACATCGTCACGCGCGTCGTACTGCCCCTGGTTGATGTCATCGGTCTCGACCATTGTGACGCGGCGACCGCCATAGCGAGAGACCGTGGTGCCCAGATTCACCAGCTTGGTGGTGTCGTCCCAGCGCACCTGAGCTCCGCCCACGACTGCCGCCTGGAGCCGCTTGCGCGCCGTAGCGGCAAGAGCACTCAACGCATCAGGAAGGGGGGCGGTGTCATCGTGAAGGAGCCACAGGTATTCACGCGATTGCGAAGGATATTCGGCCAGGAGCCCATCAATCGCAGCACCATAGGTCGAGGCATCCGATTCAGAGACCGTGACTGCTAGTTCGGTGGGAATTGTCGGCGCGATTGCGCCGTCGACAAGTACCACGTGGACCATGTCTGGTCGCACATCTTGGTCAACAAGGGAGGCTAGGACAGCAGGAAGCTGCCCCGCACGACCATCGGTCACGACAATCGCGCGCACCGTCAAGCGCGCAGCACTCATTGCACGCCCACGCAGGCGAGCCGGCTAGACCGCGCGGCGCTTGAGTTTGCGCCGCTCGCGCTCCGACAGCCCACCCCAAATACCGAACCGCTCGTCATTCGCCAACGCGTAGTCGAGGCATTCGCCGCGCACGTCGCAAGACGTGCACACCTTCTTTGCCTCACGAGTTGAGCCACCCTTTTCGGGGAAGAACGCTTCAGGATCGGTTTGGGCGCACAGCGCACGCTCTTGCCAAGCAAGCGGACCGTCATCGTCGGATCCGCCGAAAATGTCCACCACCGACGCCAATGTCGAGGCGGGCTTGCCTGCGTCCGAGGGCACTGAACCTTCGTAGATATTCCACATGAGGCTGTCCTCCGATCGCCGCGGGAAGGAATCCCGCATGTAGGAATTACACCGTTGTAATCCCTATGAGTCAAGTCGAACTTAGCGCACTCCACGTATGAATCCCATGCCCCACGCAACATGCATCGTGGCAAGCACGCCCGGAAGCAGTACTACCGAGCGCCCCCCGGCCCTACGTGCCAACGAGAACGTGCCGAACAACACTCCTGCTAAGTACGCCGAAGGGACGATAAGCGCCAGCACAAATACGCTCCATCCGGCTGCGATACCAACGGCTCCAAGCACGGTTCCTAGCGTGATGGCCACCACCACAAACGGCGGCGCAAGATATCGAGAAGATGCCGTCGAGGGATGTTTTTTAACCACCTCGCGGCGCCAAGCGCCAGAATGGAAGAACTGCCGAGCGAGCCCCCGCCACGTGGAACGTGGGTGGTAGGGCACCTGCATGGCAGGCACAAAGTAGACCTCGTAACCGGCCTCGCGCAAGCGGAAGTTGAGCTCCCAATCCTGCGCGCGGCGAAAGTGCTCGTCGTAACCGTGCACCGCGTCCAGCGCGGGGCGGCGGAACGAACCGAGGAAGACAGATTCCGTGGGACCGTCGCCGCCACCGACGCGGTGGCCAGCTCTCCCCAGGCCGAACCGTGATCCCATCGCCACCGCAATCGCGTGGGCCAACGGTTCATGTGCAGCGGGTACCATCCGACCGCCAACATTCGCCGCTAGCGTGGACGCGAGTGCCTCCACCGCCAACTCGATGTAGCCCCGCGGCAGCACGGTATGGCCGTCGATCCGGACCACGACGTCGTCGTCACAAGCCGCGATCGCACGATTGAGCCCCGCAGGGGTGGCGCCGGTGGGGTTCTCGACCGCGGTGACGTTCGCATAGCGAGCGGCGAGTTCTGCCGCCATACTCGCAGTGGCGTCGGTCGAGGGGCCCACGGCAATGACCAGGTTCACACCAGGCTGGAATCCGTTGTCGAGTACTGACGCGACCGCGGCTTGCAGATGCGCCTGCTCGTTGAGCACCGTCATCACAACGCTGACTGGGGCAAGGCGGTTGACTGGAGCGAGGGTAGGCACCGCTTGAGCGTAGCCCAGCACCCCCGCCCAGCCAGTCATCTCCACGCCGGGAGCTGCTCTCCTGACGGTCGGAGGCGTAGCCTCGTGGCGCACGTAGAATGTCGGCCATGCCCAGACTTGCTTTAGCCACTCTCTAGTGAGCGACCCGCTTGCCGGACGCCGGCGCCACCAATCCAGAGCTGCGGCGCGCCCGTGGTGGCAGTGGGCCGCGATGGTCGTCGCTGCGGTCCTTGGCTTTGGGGTTGTTTACGCACAGACGCTGTCCAGCGAGATCGATGGCGCCTTCGACCAGCGCAGCGTCGACTCGATTGTCACGGATCGCCCGGTGAAGCCCACGGACGGGGACGCCGGCCAGGCGCTCAATATTCTGCTCATGGGATCCGATGCGCGCGACGGCGAGAATGGCGAGATCGGTGGCGTCGTGGCGGGCATGCGCAATGACACCACTATCCTCATGCACATCTCGGCAGACCGGGAACGAGTTGAGTTGGTCTCTATTCCTCGCGATACCCAGGTCGACATCAGTGACTGCACGCTGTTCGACGGCACGGTCGTCCAGGGTTGGACGGGCGACTTCAACATCGCGTTCGCCAACGGAGGCAGCCAGGGCGACTCGGCAGAGGCCGCCGCGTGCGTCATCAACACCGTGGAAGACCTCACTGGGATCTACATCGACCACTACGCGGTTGTTGACTTCGCCGGCTTCGAGCAGATAATCGACGCGCTCGGGGGCGTCCCGATGTGCATCCCCGGGGCCATCTCGTCCATCAAGGCGAACCTCGACATCGAGGCCGGGCCTCAGGTGCTCGACGGCGCCACGGCGCTCGCGTACGCCCGCCTACGGACGGCCGAGACCGGAGACATCTCGGGATCCGACCTCCAGCGCATCACGCGCCAACAGGAGCTCCTCAATCAGATAGCGGCGACCGCCCTGTCCAAGAACTTACTGACGGACGTGGGTGAACTCACCGGGTTTGTGCGGGCCGCCGCCGAGGCCATGACGATGGACCCCGACCTCGCGAACACCAAGTACTTACTGGGCCTTGCGTACAGTCTGAGCGGAATCGACAGGGACGCCATCCATTTCGCGACCGTACCCTGGGCGTATACCGAAGACCTCAACAACGTAGTGCTGCTGCCCGAAGCGCAGCAGACTTGGGAACAATTACGCACCGACACTCCCCTGACGGCAGTTGCCGCGGGCGATGCTTCATCGGAGTTCGATGCGGGGCACGTCGACTCCGATGTGGAACTGGCAAACTCCACCACCGACGCCGACGCCAATTCAGATTCTTCGTCCGCCGTACAGTCCCTGCTTGACGAATGTGCCTCCTAACGCACAAACTAACGCACAAAACTCGTGTCGCGCGTAGCATTCAGCGGGAACCCATCCCTGCCGATAACCGTTGAGTGAACGACAGGTGTGCCGTCCACTCAGTCTTGCTGAGGCCAGTGACAGCGCGCATCTTCACGAACTTACGACGACCGAAAGTACAGGACACATGCCCTCTCACCTCGCGAGCAAGCGCACGCATGGCTAAGCGCTTCAAAGGCGCGCGCCACGGCACCACTGCGCCACGGCATCGGCTGCTAACAAGCTTGCTGTGGGCGACCGCCGCGGTCGCCGGCTTTGCTGTCGCCTATGCGGGGACCAACATCTACCTACTCCAAAGCTCGCTTGACACGCGCGATGTCGCGTCTCTGTACACCACGACCGACCCCAATTCGACGGCGGTTGCCGACGACACCCCCAAGGATGGGTCTGCCGGCGAGGCAGTCAATATTCTACTGATGGGATCGGACATCCGTGACGGCGAAAATGGCGAAATCGGCGGAGTCGTTGCCGGCATGCGTTCTGACACCACGATCGTGGCGCACATCTCCGCCGACCGCACTCGCATCGAATTCATGTCCATCCCCCGCGACTCCGAAGTGCCCATCTCTGACTGCACGCTCTTTGACGGCACGGTAGTTCGCGGCTGGACCGCAAAGTTCAACACCGCGTTCGCCAATGGCGGCAAGGAAGGCGACCCGGCCGAGGCCGCCGCCTGCACCATGCAGACGGTCACCGACCTCACCGGCATCAAGCTCGACCACTACGCGGTGGTCGACTTCACCGGCTTCGAACAGATGATCAACGCGCTCGACGGCGTCCCCATGTGTATCCCCAACAAGATCTCGTCCAAGAAGGCGAATCTGTATCTCGAGGCCGGACCGCAGGTGCTTGACGGCACGACGGCACTCGCCTACGCCCGCGCCCGCACCGGCGAGGGGCTCCCCGAGGGCACCGATCTGCGCCGCATCGATCGCCAGCAAGAACTCATGATGAACGTGCTGCGCAAGGCGCTGGGCATGAACCTGCTGACGGACGTGGGTGGCATGACGCAGTTCGTTAAGGCGGGCGCCGAGGCGCTCACCATGGATCCGGAACTCGGTAACCTGAGCTACATCCTGGGCCTCGCCTACTCGATTCGCAACATCGACACCAACAACATCACCTTCGCCACCGTCCCGTGGGCCTACGCCCACGACGCGGGCGGCGGCGTGATCTGGACCTCAGACGCGGACGCGATGTTCGAGTCGATTGTCAACGATCAGCCGCTGGTGGACCCCACCGCTGAGGTAGAGATCTCCGCCTCCCCGTCTCCTTCCGCCTCCCCGTCCGCGGACAGCACTCTTGGATCGTCCGCCACCACCAGCGGAGGCAGTGCCACACCGGACGCCACCGCAGCACCTTCCACCGCGGCTGAGCCCGAGCGAGAGACCGAAGCAGAGATTCTGGATTCCTGCGCATAGCACCCGCGAATTCCTACGCAAATGCCCTCCCCGTCACATTGACGGGGAGGGCATTTGCGTGAGTTGCGCGGGCCAGCGCCACTCTCCTACCGGCTAAGCCCGACGGAGCGCCTCGCCCTTGGCGTATGCCGCGTCCCGGAGCGCCACCTGGAACTCAGTCATCCGCTCGCGGAGCTCATCCGCCTGCTGCCCTGCACCGGACGCCAGAATGCGTGCCGCCAGCAGACCCGCATTGCGCGCGCCGCCAATCGACACCGTCGCTACGGGCACGCCGGCGGGCATCTGAACAATGCTTAACAGTGAGTCCATGCCGTCAAGATATTTCAGCGGCACGGGAACGCCGATGACGGGTAGCGTCGTCACCGCAGCGAGCATCCCCGGAAGGTGGGCGGCGCCGCCCGCTCCCGCGATGATCACGCGCAGACCCCGAGCGGCAGCGTCGCGGCCGTAGGCAATCATCTCTTCCGGCATGCGGTGAGCAGACACCACGTCCTTCTCGAACGCAACGCCAAATTCCTTCAAAGCCTGCGCGGCGGCCTCCATCACGGGCCAGTCAGAGTTGGATCCCATCACAATGCCAACCACGGGCGTGCCCGCGGTGTATGTCTCGTGCGTCATTGCTTCGCCCCTTCCCGAACGATCGCGGCAGCAGCTACTGCCCTGTCATACGCCTGTTCTCGCGTGGGCGCGGACACATTCACGTGCCCCACCTTGCGCCCAGGACGCACCTCCTTGCCGTACAGGTGAATCTTTGCAGCCGGATCGTGCACGTCTGCGAGCGAGGTCGTCAGATCAGTGCGCGCGCCACCGAGCACGTTCGCCATGACCGTCCACTTGGCACGCGGGCTGGTGTCTCCAAGGGGCAAGTCCGCGACGGCGCGCAGGTGCTGCTCAAATTGGCTCGTCACCGCGCCATCCATCGTCCAGTGCCCCGAATTATGGGGGCGCATCGCGAGCTCGTTGATAATGAGCTCCCCATCCGCTTCGAACAACTCGACTGCGAGCACGCCCACCACTCCCAGCTCGGTCGCGACTGTTTCCCCGATCTCACGCGCCCTGCGAACCAGGTCAGTAGAAAGTGCAGGCGCCGGCGCGATGACCTCGGAGCACACTCCGTCCCGCTGGATCGACTCCACGACGGGCCACGACGCGACCTCTCCCGAGGGGCGGCGGGCGACGAGCACGGCGAGCTCGCGAGTGAAGTCGACCTTCTGCTCAATGAGGACTTGAGGTCCTCCCTCGGCATGGCCCGCGATCCAATCCTTCGCCTGCGACGCGTCAGTGATCACGCGCACGCCCTTGCCGTCGTAGCCGCCGCTCGCGGTCTTGAGGACAGCCTCGCCGCCATGATCCTCGAGAAAGGCCGCCACGGCAGCCAGATCGGTGGCCCTGGCCCAGTCCGGCCCCGGCAGCCCAAGTTCGGCGGTGCGTTCCCGCATGGCGATCTTGTCCTGGGCAAAGAGCAACGCTTCAAGACCCGGCCGCGCCGGGACTCCAGCATCGGCTGCCGCCGCAAACACGGACGGGGGGATGTGCTCGTGCTCCCACGTCAGCGCCATCGGGCGCGGCTCTGCGAGCAATTGGGCGATGGCATCGGTATCGGCGGGAAGCCCTACAACTGTTTGGTGCGCCGGGAGCGCAGCCGCCGCTTCAGGTGATTCGACAAGGACACGTAGGGTCAGGCCAAGCTCGGTGGCTGCTGGCGCCATCATGCGCGCCAGCTGCCCCCCGCCTACGACCGCGATAATGGGGGAAGTCATGGGTACAACCTACCGGCGGCTAGGCTCTGTGACCGTGAGCATTAGGACGTGGGTCAGCGAACGCGCCGGCGAGTTGCTGAAGTTTGGGACAGTTGGCGTGGCGGGCGTCTTTGTCGACGCCGGGGTTTTCAACCTCTTGCTCTTGGGCCCCCTAGCCGGCGATGACAAAGTGATCACCGCGAAACTGATTGCCTCGGTCGTCGCGACCATGTTCGCTTGGGCCGCGCACCGGTGGTGGACGTTTAGCACCCGCCGCGGGCACCGCCCGCTGAAAGAACTCCTGGTTTTCGCTGTGGTCAACGCCATCGCGTTGGGTGCTCAGGCGCTGGTCCTCGCGATTACCCATCACTGGCTGGGATTCACCGGTGCCATCGCAGACAACTTCTTCGCCTACGGCGTCGGCCTGCCCTTGGGTACCGTGCTGCGCTACATCGGCTACCGGATGTTTGTTTTCAACGACGCCGATGCGGCGCGTGGCGCTGAGGCTCAGGAGCCGGCTACGGCCGACGGCGACGACCCGACCGAGCCGTTCTTCCGTGCGGAATGACGTCATCCAAGTCGACCATCTCTGGCACACCCTGAAGAAAGACTGAGAACGCGGCGGGCCTGCGCTGAGACAGCTCCAGTCTCCCTCCGTCTGCGGTGACCAGGTCACGGGCCAGTGCGAGACCCAGTCCGGTACCGCGTCCGCTCGTGACCTCGCGCTCAAAAATGCGCGGAGCTAGCTCGTCAGGGACACCCTCGCCTTCGTCCCTCACTTCAATCACGATCGAGTGGTTGGTACCGCTCTCTCGTGCCAGCACCTTGGTGGCACCGCCGCCATGGTGCAGGGAGTTCTCAATGAGCGTGGCAAGAACCTGGGCGAGGCCGCCCGGAGTAGCGAACACCGTCGCATCGGTGGGGGCGATGCGAAGCCGTCGCCCTGCCTTAGCGAACGTGTCTTCCCACTCAACGCGCTGCTGATCGAACACATCCGCCAGCATCACCAACTCCGTGCCGGAGCCCAGGGTGCGACGCGTGCGTCCCAGCAACTCGTCGACGACGCCTACGAGTCGTTCGATCTGCTCCAAAGACTTCTCTGCCTCTTCGCGCACCTCCGCCTGCGTAGAGGTGGCGGTGATCTCTTCCAGGCGCATGGACAACGCTGTCAGCGGCGTGCGCAACTGGTGCGAGGCATCGGCCGCGAATTGTCTTTCGCTGGCAAGTCGTGCGCCCATTCGGGTCGCGCTGCGATTGAGCTCGTCCGCTACCAGGTCGATCTCTTCGACGCCCGTCTTGGTGAGATTGAGTTTCACCTGACCAGAGCCGAGGTGCTCAGCGCTCGCTGCGAGGTATACCAGTGGCTTTGACAACCGGTTGGCTTGGAAAACAGCCACGGCGATTCCAGCAAGCACTGCGATGGAGCCCACCAGCAGCACTAGCCCGATGGCCCGCCCTGACGCCCAGAAGACGTCCCACCACGACATGTACATCAGCACCACAAGACCGCTGTCCGTAACGTTTGAGGACGAGAAGGATCGCGGCGGCTCGGTGCCCGCGCTCAGTTCCGTGGAGTCCGGCAAACGCAAGACGATGTATGACGGTGATCCAGGGCTTTCGCTCACATACGCTTCGAGGTTCTCGGCCGTGATGTCCTCGCCCGTGGCATAGCGCACCTCAAGCGTGCGCGCCGCGATGGTCGCGCGTTGATCCAGACTCGCGACGGAACCGTCGCGCACTAACTGAGCCGCCATGACGGCCAGCGGGATGCCCAGAAGCACCACCGCGACCGCGAGCGCGGAAATTGTTGCTTGAAGTACGCGCCGGCGCACGTGAGGACCTAGTGGTCACTCTCGAAGCGGAAGCCCATACCGCGCACAGTGGTGATGAAGCGAGGCTGGGTGGCATCGTCACCCAGCTTGCGGCGCAGCCACGACACATGCATGTCGAGCGTCTTGGAAGGAGCTCCGGAGTCCGCAGCCCAGACCTCACGCATCAGAGTTTCGCGGGAGACGACCGAGCCTGCATTTGCCACGAGCAAGTGCAGCAGGTCGAACTCCTTACCGCTGAGCTGAAGCTCCTTGCCACCCAGGAATGCGCGGTGACCCGCGACATCGATGCGGACGCCAGCGACGTCCAGATCGGCACCGGAGTCCGCGCCCGTGCGGCGGCGCAGCAGTGCACGCACGCGTGCCAGCAGCTCGGCCAGCCGGAACGGCTTGGTGACATAGTCGTCGGCACCGGCATCAAGTCCCACCACAAGGTCGACCTCGTCGGCGCGCGCGGTCAGCATCAGGATCGGGACGGCAAGTCCCTTCTCCCTGATCCTCCGCGCGACATCGACACCGTCGATATCGGGCAGGCCAAGGTCGAGGATGACAAGATCGGCGTCATCCGCCGCATCTACACCCCCGAGTCCGGTCCCGTGCCATTCAACGTCATAACCTTCTCTTCCCAAAGCGCGGGTCAAAGGTTCTGAAATGGTCGGGTCATCTTCGACCAAGACAATTCGAGTCATGGTGCCACGATACCCGTGTGTGGCGACTTTGCAATGCCGCGCACGCGCGGCGGCCACATCACGCGCGCGCCAGCGGGATCCAACGTTCCCGGTAGGCTGTGCGGTCGTGACTACAGCGCCCTCTCTGCCCGCCACCGCGCAGCCCTCCCGTGCACGAGTGGCACTCGTAGCGTCCCCCGAGCGTGCGCTTCACGTGATGGTGGCTCTTGCGCTCGCAGCAGGCGTGACGGTGAGCCTCGGCATCCACTACTGGTGGACGGTCATCCCGCTCACTGCGGTCCTGGTGGCCTCGACATGGTCCCTGTTCACGCCTCGACTGGTGGCGACCCAGGCTGCAGCTCGTGCCGCCGTCGCGGCCTTGCTTGGCACGGTGGCCTGGTGCATCGCGAACATCGCGATGGCTTCCGAATACCTGATCGTGGTGCGCGACCCCGGATTCCTCACGCTGTCAGGAAAGTGGCTGGTCAATCACCCGAGTACAGACATCCCCACCGGCGGTTCCATCGACGCGGCCGCAACGCAACTGAACCTGATCGCGGACGCGGCTCAGGCGTGGAATCTGCACGGAGACGTCATCCAACCTCAGGGCGCCAAGATGTTGCCCGCGACGCTGTCCGTGGGCGGCTGGATCGCCGGGGACACCGGACTGCTCGCCGCCAACGTAGTCATCGGCGGTATCGGAATCCTCGCGGTCTATGTGCTCGCGCGCAGGTTCCTCGGCCCCTACGCGTCACTCGCCCCCGCGGGTGCACTCGCCCTGACTGTGTCGCACATAGGGCTCTCTCGCGCTGGATACACCGAACCCCTCACGCTCGTACTCGTCATGGCTGGCGTGCTGTGGGCTTGGCGCGGAGTCAGCGAACGGCGGCTCGGGCTCATCGTCGCGGCCGGAATCGCCTCCGGCGCGACCACCTTCATACGGATTGACGGGGCATCGTTTGCCGTGGGCGCCCTCGCGGGCGTGATCATTGCCCTAGCGCTGTCCGATGCTCCCCGGGCTTGGCGCCAGCGCAGCGCTTTCGCGTTCATCGCCACCCAGGCCGTGAGCCTGCTGCTGGGCTACGTGTCGCTGTGGCGGTGGGCGTACGAGTACCTGGAGAGGCTTGAGGGCCAGGCCACGGCGCTCGTCTCCGTCTACCTGGCAGCGGCAGTCGTGTGCGCCATCTGGATCGCGACGTGGGGGCAACGCGCCCGCGGCGATCGGTTGCTGACGTCACTGCGTTCCGCGCTCGGCAGGCGCGGGGCGATCAGCATCGGCGTCCTTGTCAGCGGCCTGCTCGTGGTGCTCGCATCACGACCGTTGTGGATGATCGCCCGGCGCGGCACAATCAAGTCCAACGAAATCTTTGCCAACGGCGTGGTCGAGTCGTTCCAGCGAAATGCGGGTTTGACCGTTGACGGCACGCGCACCTACGCCGAGTCGACGGTGACGTGGATGAGCTATTACCTCACCTGGGTCATCGTCGCGCTCGCCGTGATCGGGTTTGGAGTCGCGGCGTATCGAATGGTGCGACGCGACGGAACCTGGGCGGTGTTTCTTGGCGCCATCCTGGCCCCCACGATGCTGTACCTGTGGAACCCCTCGATCATCCCCGATCAGCTCTGGGCGATTCGTAGGTTCGAGCCGGCGGCCATGCCCGGGTTCGTGCTGGCGGCGGCGCTAGGTGCCTGGTGGCTCGTGAGTCTCCTGAAGGAGGAGAACCGGCGGCACACGTGGCGGCGCGTCGCGGGTGTAGTGGTGCTCTTGGCCCCCCTGACCTCGTGGGTGTCGGTGATCCCGGGTGACGACTTGCCCGTGAGCGCCGCTACCAACGTCACGACTCGCGAGATGATCGGCGCGCGCGATCAATTGAATGAGCTCTGCGACATCGTGGGAGACCGACCCATCGTGCTCGCCGGGTCGTCGTCACACTTTGGCTCGCTCCGCGTGATGTGCGACCAACCGGTGGTGCTCGCGCTCGTGGAGCCCACCGCGCAGACTCTGATCGAGATGACCGCGGCCTGGGGACAGGCTCCCGTGGTGTTCACCCGCAATACCGACTGGTTCGAATGGGACGGTGGCCTCCCCGCGCCGGCGGTCGACTCCACGGTGCGGACGTCCTCTTACTCGCTCCAGCGCATCCCCCGCACCTACTCTGACCGCGAATACACCTGGTACGCGGGGATCGTGACGTCAACAGGCACGCTCTCCCCCATCGGCCCAACCCCGTAGCAGTTCTCCACAATTTAGACGCGGCGGTAGCGCGCCCAAAGAGCCGGCGAGCAGTGTGGCCTCATGCGAGTCACGTGGGATCACCGGATCGACCTTGATCTGTCTGCAGCCGCGACCTGCGCAGACATCGTGGCCTATCTGGGCCGGCACGAGCAGCCCCCCGCGGCAATATGGTGCGGAGCGGTGCGCCTCGATCACGACCATCGGGCCGGAGTGCCGCCGCTGATCCACGCGGCGTCGCTCACCGCGGAGCCGTCTCGTCCCGATGTCTGCCTTGGTGACCCTCACCTCGCGGTCATTTGCGGCCCTGACGCCGGCCACATGATTCCGCTTGGGTCTACCGACGTCAGCATCGGTCGGGCGCCCCACTGCGACCTGCCGCTTCGCGACGATGCGGTCAGCACCACGCACGCCTGGGCGGGCTTCAACGGGAGCGCGTGGGTAAGGGACGCGGGGTCCCGCAACGGCACGCAGCTGATCCACGACAACGGGCGCCGCACTCGCCGGCGCCGGTTGCGGCCGCACCCTGGCGAACACATCGTGCTGGGTCACACGGTGATCGAGCTCCGCCCGCAGCCACGCCTGCGCGGCGAGTCCCGCCAGTCCGCTCCCGCGTCCGCTTCTCAATTGAGTGCGATTGGCGCTGGAGCGATGACCGGCATCGTCCTCGCCGCGGTCACCGGCCGTTGGTACTTCGCCCTGCTGGCGCTCGCGTATCCGCTCACGATGGGGGTTCCGATGCTGGTGCGTCACCTGCGCGCAAAGTCCGCCGTAGACCAGACGGCATCACCGCCAAGCGACCCGTGTCCCCAGCTAGATCCCATGTCGCCGGACACGCCTGCCACGCTGGTCGACCCCCAGGTGCTGGAAGGTCCGGTGGCAATCGTGGGGCAGCGTGAGCACGCGGTTGCCACTGCCCGCGGGATCGTCCTCGCGCAGCGCGTGCGCCCGCATGACGACGAATGGGAAGAGCCCTGGATGAGGTGGCTAGCCCGCGCGGATCGCACCCGCACGGTGCTGCTGGTGCGCGAGGGCGAGTCCCCTCCGTCGTGGGCGAGGACGGTGATCGAGGCCGATGCTGCGGGCACCACGGTCCGAAACGGGACCTTGGTGCGCGGCGTGGGCCGATGCTGGGTCAGCGAGCAGACAGCAGACGCGCTGGCGCGACGACTGGCGGGGGCTCTCAGCACCGATGCCATGCCCGCAGTGGTCTCTTGGGCGGATCTCGAGCGCCCCACCCCTGCGCGAGTGGGTCGCACGCTGTCGACCGGAATCGGCGTCAACGCTGAGGGAACGGTAGTGATCGACCTCGACACGCACGGCCCTCACCTGCTCGTCGCCGGCACCACGGGCTCCGGCAAGTCCGCGCTTTTGGAGACCCTGGTGCTGGGGCTCGCACACGAGCACTCGCCGGAGCACCTGGTGATCGCGCTGATCGACTTCAAGGGCGGCGCGGGCTTGCGGCATTGCATGGGCCTTCCCCACGTGGTGGGATGCCTCACGGACCTCGACCCGCACCTCGCAGACCGTGCGCTCGTGGCGCTCAGCGCGGAGCTCGAGGACCGCAAACGCGCCCTCGCCGCGGCCGGATATGGCTCTTTCTCCGAGTGGGAGGTGGCAGGTGACGCGCCGCCGCGCCTGCTCGTGGTCGCGGATGAGTACCAAGAGATCGCCCAGCACCACCGGGACTTCATGCCTCACCTCGCCCGGTTGGCCGCGCAGGGCCGCTCGCTCGGACTCCACCTCGTGCTGGCGACCCAACGCCCGGCCGGGGCGGTGACACCCGAGATACGAGCCAACGTCACCACCACGATCGCTCTACGCGTGGCATCGGCGGCGGAGTCACAGGACCTGTTGGGTAGCGCCGATGCCGCCCACCTCCCGGTTGACCGCCCTGGCCGAGCGATCATGGCGTTCGGCACCCGTCACATTCCGGTCCATATCGCGCGTCCCGCCGTGGACGCCACCGCCCCGGTGCGGATCGCGGGACAGTCAGTCCCGGCCCAGCCCGCGCAACTCGCCGCAGCCGCAGCCAGACGCTGGGGACTAAGTGCTCGGCACGCGGCACTGTGGCGAGACCCCCTCCCCTTGCAGGTGCCGCTCCCCGACCCTGAGCGCGACGGCCACAGCCCGGGGCCCGCCGATTCCGTGGACCCAACTCTGATGCTCGGGCTCGCGGACTGGCCCACGCAGCGCCGCCAAGACTTTATTCGCTGGGACCCGTCTGTGGGTCCACTGGCAATCGTGGGACCGCGGGGCTCGGGGCGTACCGGTGCACTCCGGTTGCTCGCGGCGCAGGCCGCTGACTCCTCATTGACCCCGGTATGGCTGCCGCCAGACGCACGGGAAGCGGCCAGGACCATCGTGGTCGCGGAGGGTCGCGACGACGTGCTGCTCCTGGTCGACAATGCGGGATCCGCCCTTGCGTCGCTATCCGAGGCAGACCACGGTGCGCCGTACGACATGCTGCTGCGACGCCTCGCGCGCGGAGCCCCCACTGCCTTGGCCCTCGCCGCGCACGACCCCGCGCGGCTCGCGTCGGCGGCTGGGGCGCGACTCATCCTCAGCGGTTCCGACTCCGCAGACGACGCCCTGTGGAACGTCCCCCGGCCACTCGCCGGGAGGCCGTTGGTGCCTGGTCGCGCGCGACACGAACAGCACGGCCAGTGGTGCGAGGTGCAGCTGTGCGTCGCGCCACCAGCATCCACCGGGAACACCGCACCGCTCGCCGGGACTGCGCTGGTCTCGACCCTCCCGTCAGCCACCGAAGTCGCGGCTCGGTGCGCTACCGACCCGCTGCTGCTGGGCATCGGCGGGGACGAGGCACAGCGCATCTATCTCAAGGGAAGCGAAGTCACCATCGTCGGAGCGCCCTGCGCCGAGCGCGCCATCATCTGCGCCCACGTGGAGCGCGTGGCCCGGCTGGCACACTCAGCGAGACCAGTCACGACTCGCGACGATCTGGCGATTTTTCCGGGAGCGCCCCGCATCACTGGCACGGTGATCTTGGTCCGCGCGACGCCCCGCAGCGTGCGAGACGCATGCGGGGCGGCCACCATAGGTATCACCGACCTGACCCCGGTACCCGGACGCGTCGTGATAGTTCAGGAAGCGCATGCCTGGGCGGTGCAGCTTCCGCAGTGATTCAGTCGGTCGGCGCGGCGTCGTCACGGCCAGCGCGCACCATCACCAATGCGGCTACGCCAAGCGCCAGCACGATCAAAATGGTGGCGATCACGGGCTCCGAAGAGAGCACCGATAGTCCGATACCGGCTTGGAACACTTGCCAGGTCAGCGCAACTGAACGCGCCCACCGCCGGCCGCCCCACGTCCCGTATGCGGCAAAGCCCACGCCGGTCGCGAGGGCGAGGCAGAACACGCCGACACCGGCGACGAATCCCCGGTCCTGGGAGTCGCCAAAGATGGCATAGACGCCGTACGCAATAGCCGCAACCAGCAGTGCCGCGGCCTCGATACCGAGGCCCACGGACGCCGCCACCTCGAAGATTCGAGCTCGCAATAAGCCATTTTTGTTCATGATCTCCAAACTACTGCTCCCGATTGTGAGCGACGACACGCAATCTATCTCTTGTCACCTGTTCGTAACCATGAGAACCTTAAAGGAGTCACCCGCATCGGCCGCGGGGAACCCCACAAAAATTGTTCGGTTTCTGTTGTGCCGACTTGCCTCAAGGAGATCCCATGGATTGGCGCGACCGCGCTGCTTGCCTCGATGTTGACGACCCGGAGCTTTTCTTCCCGGTTGGCAACACAGGTCCCGCATTGGTACAGATCGAAAAGGCGAAGGCCGTGTGTAACACCTGCACGGTCCGCGAAACCTGCCTGCAGTGGGCAATGGAACACAACCAGGATTCTGGTGTGTGGGGCGGCCTGTCGGAAGACGAGCGCCGTTCACTGAAGCGCCGTGCCGCACGCGCACGTCGCGCTGCAAAGTAGTCACCTCTTCACCAACCGGTGAGCCGTCTACGCACGGCTGGTCCCGGTGAGTGTGTCGCTGGTGGTCTAGCGATCGCGTACATGAACATGTACGTCGACCTCGCTGCCACCCGCGACACGCTTCCAGGTGAGTGACCCGCCCAACTCGTTTTCGACCAGAGTCGTCACGATCTGAGATCCGAGCCCCGTGGGCTTTGCCGACAGACCTACGCCGTCATCGGCGATCACGACATCCAGATCCGCCTCATTCCGGCGAGCGGTAACGGTAATAGTGCCATGCTCGCGTCCCACGAACCCGTGCTCCACTGCGTTCGTCACCAGCTCGGTGATGACCAGCGCGAGCGACGAGGCGAACTGGGCCGGAATCATGCCGAAGTCGCCCTCGCGGACGATCTTCACCTGAACTCCGGGGGAGGCGACCTCGGCCGCCATGCGCATCGATCGTCCGGCTAGGTCATCGAAGTTGACGAGCTCGTCCAACGTCCCCGACAGCGTCTCGTGAACGAGTGCGATGGTCGAGACCCTGCGCATCGCCTCTGCGAGCGCCTCTTTGGCCTCGGGAGCCTCGACCCTGCGGCTCTGCAGTCGCAAGAGTGCAGCGACAGTCTGAAGATTGTTCTTCACCCGGTGATGGATCTCCCGGATTGTTGCGTCCTTAGTGATGAGCTCGCGTTCGCGCCGGCGAAGCTCGCTCACGTCGCGGCACAGCAGCACTGCGCCGGTGCGCACGCCGGATTCCGTGACCGGGATGGCGCGAATGGACAGGCACGCGCCGTCCACCTCTAGGTCCGTGCGCCAAGCGGCACGCCCCATCACGACCATTGCCAGGGTCTCATCGATGAGTCCCCGATCCGTCACGAGTTCGCTCGTCACGCGCGGCAACGACTTATTCATTAGCGGACCGTGCACGCCGAGGCGGTGGAAGCATGACAACGCATTGGGAGACGCATACATCACGTGCCCCACCGAGTCGAGGCGCATCACGCCGTCTCCCACACGCGGCGCGCCGCGCTTGGGGCCGGTCACAGAGGTGCGGACCGGGAACTCACCGCGCGTGATCATCGCGAGGAGCTCGTCCGACGCACCCTTGTAATTGAGTTCCAGGCGCGAAGACGAACGTGAAACCACCTGTGACACCTCGCGCGTCAACACCGCGATCGCGTGGCCGTTCATCACCACGGGAAGAGCATCCTCGCGAACGGCGTAGGTTTCATCCCAGCGCGGCTCCCTGGACGCGACGATAACGCCCTCGTCCAGCGCCCGGCGCAAGTGCGCGATACGGGTGGGGCTCGCCATGGTGCCCACCACATCGTCCTGGTGCACGGTTGGCCCGGTCGAGGGGCGGCACTGGGCCACCGCGACAAACCCGTCGGGGACCTCGCGCCACATCACCAGGTCAGCGAACGCAAGGTCCGCGATAATCTGCCAGTCGGCGGCGAGCAGGGCAAGCCAATCCGCCTCAGCATCGGTCAGGGGTCCGAACCGCTCAGCGGTTTCGCGCAAGGTTGCCACTCCCCTAGCCTAAGGGTCTCGCGCAGGCACGGTAGCCTAGTAGCACCCTGGAAGGCGGCCATGAAGATAATTCACCAGCACACGTTCGACGCGAGCCTGGAGCGCGTCATCGAGATGCTCGCTGACGAGCACTTTGCCACCGCGCGCGCTAATGCGTCAGGCGCGGCTGACCAGAATGTGCTCGTGGACGGAGACTCTGACGGGGCATTCACAGTATTGATCCGTCGCACTGTCCCGTCATCGACCATTCCGGCCGAGTTCCGCAGCTTTGTTGGAAAAGAACTCACCGTCAAGTACAGCGAGGCGTGGGAGCCTCCCCGTGGAGGAGACAACGACCGGGTGGGTACCTTCGCCATGGAAATTGTGGGGGCACCCGGGCATGTCTCGGGAGCCATCGGGCTGACACCTCGCGGCGACGGCGTCGAGTTCCTCGCCACTGGCGAGGTCAAGGTGTCGGTACCCATCATTGGCCCGATCATCGAACGCACCATCGCTCAGGCTGTGAAGCAGGGATTTACCTCGGAACTCGCGGCAGCTGACGAGTGGCTCGCTTCTCACGCATGACCCTGCCCGCTCCCGTCCAGGTATTCGTGGGTGCCACCGTTGGCGGAGGCGTGCGTCTCGCGATTGACCACGTGTTCCCTGCGGGAGCCCAGGGGATCCCGTGGGACGTCGTCGCCATCAACGTGGTGGGTTCGTTAGCGCTGGGGTATTTGGCAGCCAGGAGCGAAGCTCGCGGTGGTCACCGGCACTTCCCGCTCGTGGGTCCGGGCCTGCTAGGCGGTTTCACCACCTTCTCCGCGATGGCCTCTCTGCACTGGACCGCCACGACTGACCTCCCGCTTGCGGCCCTGGTGTTGGGCGGCAATTTGATCGTTGCCTTCGCCGCCGCCGCGTGGGGCTGGAGCCTGGGTGCCCACGGCGCACGGACCAGCGAACTCGTAGAAAACCTCGCCAACGAGGACGGCGACCTCGAGGGCGAGGCACGCTCGTGAGCAGCCTGGCCTATGTGGCCGCCATACTCGCGTGTGGGGCCGGCGCAGTTGTACGGTTCTCGCTGACCAAGATTCGCGGTACGTGGCGGTTCCCGTGGCCAACGCTGCTTGCCAATGCCCTGGGCAGCCTCGCACTGGGCGCGATTGCTCACGCGGTACTCACCGCGCCGCACCCCGACGAACTGATGTTGATTGCCGGGGGCGGCTTCGCGGGAGGCCTCACTACATTTTCTTCACTGGCCGTCGACGCGGTAGTGCTGTGGCGCGGCGACAAGCGTGCACGCGCCGCGGCCTATCTCGCGGCGAGCTTCGCCGCTGGCCTGCTGTGCGCGGCCGCCGGCTGGGCCCTCGCATCGGCCGCCTAAACGGCCGTGCCAGAGCGAGCGACTAGTCCTCGATGGTGACGCCGCGCCAGAACGCGACGTGGCCGCGAATGTTCTCTGCGCGGACCTTGGGCTCGTCATAGTGCCAAGCGGCGTCCTCATTGACCTTGCCGTCGACGACCACGTCGTAGTAGGCCGCGGAACCCTTCCAGGGGCATGCGCTTTCCATCGATGAGTCGCGGAAGTACTCAGCCTTGATCGAGTCCTTGGGGAAGTAATGGTTGCCCTCGACTACCTCGGTGCTGTCTGACTCAGCAATAATCGTGTCGTTCCAGATGGCCTTCATGGTGACTCCTTCCGGTAAGGGGCCGCGTGCGCGGCGTTGTAGGCGAAACACCTTCGAGCAGTCAACAATTCCGCGCGCTCTCTCACGAACGTCGAGCCGCGTCACTATCGAGACGCCGGGTGGCGCCTGCGTGCTACCCAGGCGCCGAGTGGCCAGCCCAGCACTACCGCGGCCACGACGACCGCAGGCACCGGCGACCCCGCCCCCGCAGGCAACGCCACCAACGCGAGGGTGAGCGATGCGACGAGCCCGAATACAGACACGGCGACGGGGACGCGCAGGCCTGCGGTGCGACCCGCGCGGCGCTGCCGAATGGCGGATATATTCGCGACGGCGTAGTACGTCAGTACGGCCGCAACGGAGACGAGCAGCAGGTTGCTTCCGGCTGACCAGACCAAGGCGATAGCGGCCGCGGCCACCACGAGTTCGGCGCGCCAGGGGGCTCCCGACGAGCCCTGGGCTGCGAGCGCAGTGGGGAGATCCCTCTCACGGGCCATCGCCATGGCCGTTCGGCCGGCCCCAGCCATGACAGCGAGCATCGCCCCAAATGCGGCCAGGGTCGCAGCGACAGCCACTATGGCGACGGGAAGGTTGCCGGCCGCCGCGAGTTGCTCGATAGGCCCGGCGAGCACGCCGGAATGCTCCGAGCTGAGCTGTCCGCTCTGCTCCACCGATCCCACCGCATCGGCGCCAACGTAGGTGTGGAGCGCCCAAGCGATCGCGAGATAGAGCGTCACCACGACGCCCAGCGCCACCAGAATCGCGCGCGGGATGGTGCGAGCGGGGTCGCGCACCTCCTCGCCAAGGGTCGCGATGCGTGCGTAACCCGCGAAAGCGAAGAACGCCGATGCCGCAGCCAGCAGGAACGCCATCGCCGACCCGTTCTCCCCCGCCACTCTCAGCCCCGGAGGTACGTCACCGCCGCCGACCATCGCTGCCACCACGATGCCAATGAGCGACGCCGTCACGACCACCGCGATCACCGTGGCGCCGGCCGCCGTCTTAGTCACGCCGCGAGCATTGAGCGCCCAGCACAGGACCACGGCGGCGGTCGCAACCGTCTGGGTGTGGCCTGGCAACACATACGCCCCCAGAACCAGCGCGCCAACGGATACCGAGACCGTCTTGCTCACCAAGAAGGCCGCGCCCGCGATGTGACCCGCGAGCGGACCCAATTCAGCCCGGCCGTACGCGTACGCGCCACCCGCGACGGGATACTTGCTGGCCAACTGCGCAGTCGATAGTGCGTTGGCCAGAGCGACCATAGCGGCCAGCGCAATGGCGACCAGGTACCAATCGCCCGAGTCGAGAACCGTCCCCCACATCCCGGAGAACGCCCCTGCACCGAGCATCGATCCGATGCCAATACCAGTGGCGGCCACCACGCCAATGCGGCGTGACGTGGTCACCACAACTCAAGCTTTGCGTTAATCACAGCATGAGCGTACTCGCCTCGGGACGCCCGTCAAGGGTGGCCGCAAAGAGTTCCTAGACCAGGTGAACCGCTACTGTCACGCCCGCGATGACGATCGCCTCCATGCTCATCAGTTTCACCAGGATGTTGAGGCTTGGCCCCGACGTGTCCTTGAACGGGTCGCCCACGGTGTCGCCGATGACCGCGGCCATGTGAGCCTCGGAGCCCTTGCCACCGTGGTGGCCCTCCTCGATGTACTTCTTGGCGTTGTCCCAGGCGCCACCGGCATTCGCCATGAACATCGACAGGGAGAACCCTGCGACCGCGCCACCGGCAAGCAATCCGAGCACACCGGGCACACCGAAGATGAGGCCCATCGCTATGGGCGCCGAAATCGCGAGGATCGAGGGCAGCATCATTTCCCGCTGAGCGGCACGAGTGGAGATCTCTACGCAGCGTGCGTAGTCGGGATCCGTAGTTCCCTCCATGATGCCGTCGATCTCCCGGAACTGACGGCGCACCTCGTCGACCATGAGGCCAGCAGCACGGCCGACGGCCTTCATGGTGAGCCCGGAGAACACGAACGCGAGCATGGCGCCCACGAACATCCCGACAATCACCTTGGGGTTGACCAGCACGACCTCGAAGCGGGTCATCATGTCCATCAGGCTGAGCGACTGCACCGCATCGCCACTTCCCGCGGCGAACAGGGTGCCGTCTGGGAACAGGTAGTCCTTGCCGCCATCGAGTGCGTGGGCGATCGCGACCTTGACTTCCTCCATGTAGGAGGCGAGCAGGGCGATACCGGTCAGCGCCGCCGAACCGATGGCGAACCCCTTACCGGTGGCTGCAGTGGTGTTACCAAGCGAGTCGAGCGCGTCGGTACGCTGGCGCACCTCGGGGGGCAGGCCCGCCATCTCCGCGTTACCGCCAGCGTTGTCAGCGATGGGGCCGTACGCGTCCGTCGCCAGGGTGATGCCCAGCGTGCTGAGCATGCCGACTGCGGCCATGCCGATCCCGTAAAGCCCAAGACCCATGGTGTCCGTACCGAACGAGTTGCCCGAGGCAAAGAAGTAGGCCAGCGAAGCTCCCGTGACGACGGCCAGCACGGGGAAGGCGACTGACAGCATTCCTGCGCCGATGCCCTCGATGATCACCGTGGCGGGACCAGTCTTGGTGCTTGCGGCAATCTGCTTGGTGGGCGAGTACGCCTGCGAGGTGAAGTACTCGGCCGCGCGGCCGATGGCGATTCCGGTGAGCAGACCCACGATCAGAGCTAGCCAGACGCCCCAGACGTTCGGGACACCCATCAGGCGCAACACGCCCAGCGATGTGATGGCGATCAGCACTGCGGATCCGTTGACCCCACGGCCGAGGGCTGCGAGGAGCTGCTTGGGTGTCGCGTCTTCCTTGGTCCTGACCAGGAAGACCCCGATAATCGAGAGCAGTGTTCCCAGGGCGCCAATCACCATAGGTGCGACGACTGCCCGCATCTGGATGTCTGAACCAGCGTCGAAGTAGGCGGCCGCACCGAGGGCCGCGCTCGCGAGGATCACGCCTACGTATGACTCGTAGAGGTCGGCGCCCATTCCTGCGACGTCGCCCACGTTGTCGCCAACGTTGTCGGCGATGGTCGCGGGGTTGCGTGCGTCGTCCTCGGGAATACCAGCCTCAATCTTGCCGACCAGGTCGGCACCGACATCGGCCGCCTTGGTGAAGATACCGCCGCCTACGCGAGCAAAGAGCGACTGGACGGCCGCACCCATGCCGAACGTCAGCATCGTCGTGGTGATAATCACGACCGAGTGGGCGTCATCAATCGGGTAGAACCTGGTAAGCACGAAGAACCACACCGCGATGTCGAACAGACCCAACCCGACAACCACGAGGCCCATGACCGCGCCAGAGCGGAAGGCAACGCGTAGGCCGTGGTTCAGCGAGTCGCGGGCAGCGTTCGCGGTGCGAGCCGATGCGAACGTCGCGGTACGCATGCCGATGAATCCTGCTAGACCGGAGAACAGGCCTCCGGTGAGGAAGGCGAAGGGCACCCAGGGGTTCTGCATTCCCAAGCCGTAGGCGAGGATACAGAACAGCGCGGTGAGGGAAACCAGGACGATTCCCACGACTTTGTATTGCTGCTTGAGATACGCGAGTGCGCCTGCACGGACGTGCGCCGCGATGCGCGCCATCTCGGGCGTACCTTCCGATTCCTTCATCATCTGTTTGAAGAAGTAATAGGCGGCGCCGAGCGCCATGATGGACGAGACGGGAACGAGCCAGAACCACTGAGGCATGAAGTTTTCCTTAGTAACCGAACGACGACTGGGCGGAACGCCACCACGCGAAGTGCTCGCGCTCGAGTTCGTCTTGAGAGGGCATGGTGAAAGCGACGATGCCGCTGGCGTCGCCGGCAAAGAAGCCGTTGCGAACGGTGCGGAACAGCACTTCTTGGGTCATTTGTCGCAGCACTGTCTTGGTGGGCTTGGACGGGTCTGCCGCGAGTTCTCGCAGGCAGTCTCGCAAGTGGCCAATATTCGGATACGGAAGGTTGTCGATCTCGAGTGCGTCGACGTCGTTCTTCAGGTTGCCAAGTGTCAACTCTGCAAAGACGATGCGCGGCACGTGCACCGGCTGGGAGTGGTCCGTGATGAAGCCCGTGAATTCGCTCGGGTCAAGCCGGCTCACGACGCGGGGCTGCACGGGGCAGAACTCCTGGTACAGGTGCGCGCGGTCCTCGCCATCCGGAGCGAAGACGCTGGGCGGCAAGGTCAGCACGCGACCGTCGTCAGTGACGAGGTGGAGGGCCTGCAGCGCCGTCAACGGAATCTTCTCAAGTACCCGATAGATGCTCAGGTAGAGAGAGCGCTTGGGGCCACCGTCGGGGTGCGCCACGCAACGCTCGTCGAGGTCCGCAAGAGGGAAGTCGGCGGCGTCCAGCTGGTCGCGGTCTACGGAGAAGAAGATGGCCTGACCGCGCGAGCGCTTTGCGCTACCCACGGAGAAGTACATGCCGAAGTCTTCGGGGGGCAGCATGGACGCGATGAGCGCCTGAGGGATCAGGGAAAGATACAAGTACGTGGTCACGGCAGACTTCCGTAGTCATTGGCGTGGATGTAACGGGCACCACTGACGCTAGAGGCGAATGAGGTGCTCTACGGGGGACTTTCGTCCCGCGGATAGCGCGGTCCGAGCGATATTGCAGCCGTTATCTGGGGTGACAGCATCATTCACCTCGCGGACCGGCGTCGCATGGCGAACGCAAACGATGATGATGCGGGACGGGCGGGCGAAAGCTTCCCCCTGCAGACAAAAGGCAATAGGAGGTGGATCTGCGTAAGACGGGCCAATGATCTTTTTGGTAGCGGTGCACCAGGAACTAGAAATGAAACAGTCCTCCTAGCGCAGGCTCGAGATCAGTGCCGCCCCGGCGTGCCACGTTGGAGCCGAAGCGATCGCAAAGGTCTCCCGTGCGATGGATACCTACGCAGGAGGATAGGTTAACTAGAGATAGCCTGTCACTACACCCCAAGGAGACCCATGACCCGCGCAGCTATCTACACCCGTATCAGCCGCGATGACGAAGGAACTGCGCTAGGCGTGCGGCGACAGGAGAAGGCCTGCCTCGAGCTCGCTGTCCGCAAGGGGTTCGAGGTCGCGGCAATCCACAGCGACAATGACATCTCTGCGAGCACTTCAAGCAAGCGCGCGCGACCTGGGTGGAACGCACTTCTCGACGATGTGCGCTCCGGGCGAATTGACGTTGTCATTGCTCATCCAACGAGCCGCCTTACGCGTCGCGTTCCGGAACTGCTGAACTTCAGCGCACTACTGAACGAGTTCGACGTGCGACTTCACGCGTGCACTACTGGCGAACTGGATATCTCCACCCCGGATGGCCGCCAGATTTTCACCATCCTTGGCGCGATGGACACCGCTGAATCAGAACGTGGGTCTGCACGAATCCGTGCAAAGCACAGCGAATTGGCCGAGGCCGGCCGCTACAACGGACCCAGGCCTTTTGGGTGGGACGTAGTGGGATTGGGGTCATCCGCACGGCTCGTCGTAAACGAGGCCGAAGCCTTGATCCTCAACCAGTGTCTTGACGACGTCCTGGCTGGCGTATCGATTTGGGCCATCACGAAACGACTAAACGCGCAGGGTGTGAGAACGAGCCGAGGCGGCCAATGGAAGACTCAGGTTCTTCGGCGCATGCTCCTCCGGGAAATGAACATCGGCATCCGCGTTCACCAGCCACGAAAGAACGGCGCCCGCTTTGGACCTGCGACGCGCCACGAAGGCCAGTGGGAGCCGATCGTGACCGAGGAACGGCACACTCGGGTCACGAGCATCCTCACTGACCCACGGCGCAAGACAAACAATCGCGGCACTGAACCCAGGTACTTGTTGACCTCGGTGGCCCTATGCGGTGTGTGCGGCGAATCGATGGTGTCCTCGAAGCAGTACGAGTACGCCATCAAGGGGCCTCTTCGCAAGGACGGCACCCGCTCTCCGACTCGCCAGCGCATCTACCCAGCCTCGTATCGTTGCGCGAACGTGGGCTGCATGAGGCTGCAGCGAAACATGGCCGACGTTGACGCGCTCGTAACCGGAACCATCATCGGCGTGCTAGAACGCGACGGAGTGCAAATATTCGGAGGCGACCAGGGCGCAGCCACCGCGGCACGCGAGACTGCCGACACACTGAAGGCGAGGCTCGCGCTGGTTGCAGACCAGTACGCCGATGGGCTCCTCGAGATCGACCAACTGTCGAGAATCACACAGAAGCTTCGGCCGCAAATTGCCGACGCAGAAGCCCGATTCATGGCAGCGCAACCCTCCCCCGCTTTAGCTCAGTTCACCGGAAAGAAAGTCAGAGCCGCTTGGGAAAACGCCTCGATCCCGACTCGCAAGGGCGTGATCGCGACGATGGGGATGGTCATCACCATCCTGCCTATCGGGTCCGGCAACGGCATGGTCTTTGATCCATCGAAGGTACAAATCACCTGGCTGTCATAGGTTTTCCTCGAATGTTAGTCATAGTGACACAGTTGCGACGTAGCCTGCGTGAGAACCAAAACGCCCCACCTACGCCGCGATGCTTCCACTGGCAGACAGTGACCGTACGCAGTAGAGGGCTTGGAAGTTCAGGTGTGATCGCTCCCTGAAGATGTCGCAGACGAGAGCTGAGAGCGAAACTGGGCCACTATGTGGCCTCCTCTGGGAGACCAGAACAGGTGACTCGAACGAACGACACCGATCTGTTCCTTCGGAGCCCCCATGTCCACTGCTACCACCACACGCCCGCTCGAATTACAAGATCACACTCCCGTCCGCGAAGTGCGAGTACCCCCAGCGCCTCCGCGCGATCACATCCGTCCCGAGGATGGCTACACCAGCACACCGGTTGAGTCAATTGACGAGGCCATCGAGCGCAACGTCGCGAACGCTCCGCGCCTCACTGCAAGAAAGCGGGAACGCGTCTCGACGGTGCTGAGCGCAGGCTCTCAGCAGCCACACGGGCGCCACCCCGGTTGCGATGCCGACGTCACCGCATAGCGAGCTCACGCCCGCCACGAATCAGCACATCAAGAACCAGCCGGGGCCTCGACCGCTAGGCCTCCTCGTCGTGACAAATCAGAGACGCATCACAGCAAACCCACTACCAAAAGGAACAGCAATATGACTCACAACAAAGCAAACCCCGATGAGCGACTCGCAATGATCTACGAAGTCGCGTACGACTACCTCCACAAAAATCCGGGCTTCGACGGTACGTCCCAGCACGCCGAGGGCGGGCTCTCCCGACGTGGCGTAGAACCATCGGCTGCCAAGCCTTGGCCAGGAGCAGACACGGTGAATAGCCAGAGTCGCGACGAGTGGGTCCAGGCCCGGCTCGACGCTGTTGCGCGAGGCGACGAGGAGTCCGCACTGCGGAGCTAACCTGGTCCCAACTCGAGGCCCCGTCTGTCATCACGACAGACGGGGCTTCGCTGTTCTGGCGTCGAGCACATCGCAGAACCGATCAACCTTTGACACGAAACACGTGGGACGCCGCAGATTGCATCCAACACTCGCTCGCGAAACGTGACTGCCGCGGAATTGCCTTTGGGGAACGAGAGCGAAAGCACGTGCTTCGAGGCACGCAAATGCGACCAAACTCAGCCCCTCGGGTCGACACACCACCCAACTATCAGCTTGCGGGTCGCGCCCGCCGGGTCGCACACGACCTCGGCCTTGGCCTCAGCGCGCCGTTCGCCCCTGCTGTGCGCGGATCGCACCCCGGCACTGGCGCGAGTGATACCAGTCCGGTCGTACCGGTATCGTCGTACCGGTACGACTGTACTCAGTACAGAATATTCGGTACGATGTACTGGTGCAGTGCGCACCAGAGGAGAGCACCATGACCGAGACCAATGCCAGCAGCGACCTCAACGTCCGCTCCCTCCCCCAGGACGAGCTCGACGCACTGCGGGAGCTCTACGCCAACGCGACGCTGGGCTCTGCCGTTGATCGCGCGGCGGCCGTGATCGAGGAGCTTTACGCCCAGCACGGTCAGATCCCCACCGCGAGTAGCCTGGCGCCGGAACTGGGCGGCAGCAAGACCACGTGGATCAAGGCCCGCAACGCCAAGGTCGAGGAGCTGCAAACCGAACGGGAACAGGCCATCTCTGACCAAGCTGCCGCCGGGACTGTGGACCTCGCCTCAGTCGTCGAAGGCGCCGTTACGCAAGTCAAGGCCGCCACCGATGCTGCACTGCAGTCCGCAATGCTCGCGACGTTCGAGGGCGTGACGGCCGAGGCCTACAGCAGCGGCCGGAAGGCCGGAATTGAGCAGACAGAGATCCTGTACACCGACCGCCTGAACAGCATCACCGCCCAGCGCGACAACGCTCACGACGAAGCAGTCAGCGCAGGTGCCGCCGAAGACGCCATGCGTGAACGCCTAGTCGAAATGGGTCGCGTGCTTGAGGACGCGAAGGCCGCCGCGGACTCCACCGCGCGAGGACTTGCCGAGCAGATCAAGCAACTACGAACCGAGCGTGACAATGCTCGCCTGGAAGCCGCCGAGGCTAAGGGCGCGCTGGCGGTATGGATGCGCAACACGGACCAAGCGGCAGAACCCAAGACCGCGTAGCCGCTCCCCGCCGACTGGCCCCACCCCAAAAACGACCTGTGCAGGTCGAGGACGAGCCACTAGGGACACGCCTCACGCTCCACCCCGACCGTGCGTTCAGAAAGCGTGTTCACCAACCATGGAGCTCAAGGCCAGTTATTGAACAGGTTGTTGAACGCAGCGCAGACGAAACACGGAACTCTTGTGACTTTTGGCGCTATGTGGCGGCGTTCTGTCATCGGTATTTGGCGCAGCGACCTGGTGTGCCAGGTTTACTCAGAGGGACCTCAGCGTCCCGTATCCCATGGGTTTCGAGACGTCTCATTTACAGGCTTTCGGCGGGCTATGGACGCCGGTTAATTGCGTCCATTCGTGGAATCTTGCGCTGCAACAGTCGAGCCGGAAAACGAAGCTCCGGGAGTCAATTAGCTAGACGGCAAACCCATCCTTCATGTGTCCGAGTTGTCCGCAGCAACGATGTCACTATGTGCTGGCATGAGGCGAAGAGAGTGAGCCGCGACGTTTTTGCGGGTGAGTGGAAAACCAAGCTCACTGGTCACCAGATCCGTCACTTTTACGGTGACGTTGTGAATTTCGAGCAGCGTGCCGAGGACGGACCGGCCCAAATCTGAAAAGCGCCAGTCTGTTCTCAGTGATACGCGGCCCTCGCCGGGAACGCCAACAATTTGCTCGTACCGAGTTTCTACCGCTACGCCCTCCCAACCCGCAGCGCCGGTTAGGCCGCCCTGGGGCAGGTAACTGGGTTCGTTCTCGGCTTCTTCGATCAGCAGCGATGGCTGCATCTCAACGAGCTCGAATCCCAGATGGCTGTGAGTTCGATAAAGGGGTTTGACTACGGCGAGGACCGCGAACTTTTCGTTGAATGGTTGGCACTGCCGGAGCACGTTAACCATTGGTGCGTCGACGTCTTGCAGTCTGTCGAGATTGCGGCGGATGAGGGCCGGCAGAGTCGCCTCGTCAACAGTGAGGGGGAAATAGGTGCGGCGCCCGTTACGGCCGAAGGCTCGGAAGTAGATCGCGTTCGCAATCTTGTCGAGAGCACCGTTAAGAGAACGGATAACGACGCCTATTTCGGAGATCGCGGCGTTACTCATCTCGCCCGCCTTCGCGCTCGAATAATATTCAGGAAGTAGTCTTCGCATTGCCGCGCTGGACGTCTCCAGTTCTATGAGCACCCCACGTATGCGGATCTCTACAGGTTCGTCCAGCGCCACCTTCGGCCCTCTTTCAGTTCGAGTCGGCGTTATCAACAGGTACCGATGACCGTATCAATCCGTACCAACGACATTCGGAGTTGCGCTGTTTTCGGCGATGTCTCACGGATCTCTTCGGCAGTGGGTGTGGACTTGATCGGTAAGTGGCGGTGTTCTTTGATCGTTCGGTAGCACGGTGGGGGGCGGATCTGCCTTCGATCCCGTGGTTTCGAGGCCCTTAGGTTAAGAGACGCTTTTGGCGCTGGACAGATGTCGTCGGCGGATCGGCTCCGATTACTGCTGAGCGCGTCCGCTGCCCTTAGTTAACGAGGCCACGCGCGAGCCCGATTATCGCCTCGACGGATAGGCCTGGCATGTCGGTGCTTTCAGATGCGGCTAGGTAGTAGGTAGCCGCGTTTTTCTTCGGAGCTCCTCGTCCGCTTTCAACGATTCTAGCGCGAGCGACTTCCCAGTCAGCCCACTGGGTTTTCAGGACCTCCTCGAGATTGTCGCCCACCGCGAAAAGGTTGGCAGAGACTTCTCCCGTAGGAAAGTCCTGGACTGCGAGCTCAAAGTATCTAAGGAGTTTTCCGTTGTTTTCAGCCTGCTGCTTCCGCTCGTCGGCTTCGATTTTGGCCAATTCTGGAGGACTTTTTGGGGGATTGTAGCTTTTTGCTGCGGCACGTGCGCCACTGCCGGAATCGTTGTCAAACACAACTAGGGAAGGTATGCCGAGTCGTTTCAGGATCGCATGTGGGATGAAAAGCGTTGACTTCGAACCAGCCTCCGCAACAGCAATACCGAGGTGCTCGAAAGGTTCTGGGCCGATACGTCTGGCTGCGCCTTCAAGCACCGCTTTGTCAGTGGTCCCCTCAACCAATACGACTGCGTCGCTGAAGAATGCCTCGGCGAGGTTCGCTGTACACACCTGATCCCAGCGAGCCAGCAGGGCATCGGTTGAAACGTAAGGCGAGAGATCCGCCTTGACGTCCTCGAGTGACGCTCGCTTGATGACAACGTTGCCCAAGGATCCTGAAGCGGAAAGACGTGTGACTCGTCTCACCTGATCAAAGTAGGAAGCACTAATAAAGTGCGGGCTATGCGTGGCATATGCCACCTGAATTCCGGCTCGCGAATCGGAGGCCAGGCTACGGAGGACGTTTGCGAACACTCGCGCTTGGGTTGGATGCTGGAAGAGTTCAGGTTCCTCGATGGCGAGTGTTATGACGCTACCGGCGCTGTCGTCTCGGCGGTTCTCTGCCAGCAATTTCAGCGCACCTATAAGCAATGCTCGTTGGAAGCCGTGTCCTTGGCGCTCGATGGTCGTCTCAGACAGTGCATCGACAATCGCCATCCGAATGGCCGGTGACGTTGGCTTGAGCTCGGGAGTAAGGCCGGTCAAGCGAACAGACTTCCCCGCTGTAAAAGCGGACACCTCTGTGCTGAGGGCTTTTCCAAGCTTCAGTAGTTGTTCGTCGAGGTGATCAGCGTTGATTGACTCTTGACGCTGTCCAAACTCCTTGGCGAGTGCTTCGTATGCGTCATCGAGAGCTTCCCTCTGGAGCGTGCGCTCCAGGATGCGCCCAAGAACAGTCTTTCGACCTTCTATGCTTTGTTCGCTCGCACGCAGATCTGCCGAAACGAAGACGAAGTCGAAAATGCCTGAGAGGACGTTCTTCCCATTGAAGCCGAAGAAATGAGTTGAGGGCAGGTCTGAGGGGGCTAGGCCTGACGGGTGGTTGGTTTCCCATCTCAACATGGCTGCATCGACCTCGTCGCCGGTTCCGCAGGGAGGTAGTTGGAGGTCCGGCTGGCTTGCCGCTAGAGCTGCATACTCCTTGCGGCGATCCGGCTTGCTGGCGACTTTGCGGATCGCTTCGAAGGCGGGGAACGTGTGCCCCACCCCTGACGTCTTGTCTTCCCCATCTGTCCACGTCCGAGTGGCGCTGAAAGTTGCTGCACCTGCTGGGGCATATTTGTCCCCTAGAGCAAGCCGGTCGCTGTCGGTCAAGCGATCGAAAGTAACACTCACTGAAATTGAGGCGTTCGCGTCTGCCCCTGCGAAGACGTCTTCGCAGGTTAAACCTGAACCTTTTTCACCGTTGAAGAACCAATCTAAGCTCCGGAGGACGGTGGACTTGCCGGCCCCGTTGGGTCCGATGAAGCTTGTGACGTCGTTGAACTGGATCTCGACGTCTTCAAGACAGCGGAAATTTTTGATGCGAACAGTTTGAATATGCACGTTGACTCCCTTTGGGGCATAGTAGCGAAAATCCCCTTGTACTCGATGGCCTTGAGCGAAGGTCTCGTAACTCTAGAGTTACAGGACACATGGACTATGAGCGGCCGCGCCACACGCGCTCTTGCGCGCCGAAGCGTGCCGTCGCCGCGTCGTCGACGCGGTCGTCGTACACGAACACTTGTGCGATCTCGCCCGGCTGCAGCACGAGAGGGAACGTTGCGAGCGGTCCTTGTGCCGCGAGCTCGGGTGGGAGTTCGGGACTGCGGCTGTAGCCGTCGCTTGTGCTGAGGCCGACTGAGAGGAGAATCGCGGACGCGCGTCCTACGTTGGTGACGTAGAGGAGGTAGCCGAGAACGTGCCACTCTCCTGCGGCGCGAAGATGCGGTTTCGGGACGAAGCAGCGCACGGTCGGCCGCGCCGTGGCGAGGTGGGCATAGAC